>UMEL01014009.1_pt1 | contig 15221 bp, 9 predicted proteins | sample 1964741 | NCBI WGS metagenome assembly UMEL01 (sample SAMEA4836019, study PRJEB28245) | human gut metagenome | biome: gut microbiome; material: fecal sample | place: Denmark | collected 2008
TGTCGGTGTGAACAGCGGTTCTTTGGAAAAGCATATTTTGGAAAAATACAACGGTGTAACGGCAGAAGGGATCGTGGAGAGTGCTCTTGACAAAGTGCATATGATCGAAAAAATGGGATATGACAATCTTGTTGTGAGTATTAAATCTTCCGATGTGCTGATGTGCGTGAAAGCTCACGAATTGATCGCAAAGGCATGTCCTTATCCGCTTCATGTCGGTATTACAGAATCGGGAACGGTTTATTCGGGAAATATAAAATCTTCGATAGGTCTTGGGATCATCCTCAACGAGGGGATAGGAAATACGATCCGGGTTTCTTTGACCGGAGATCCGGCAGAAGAGATTCGAAGCGCAAAGCTTATATTAAAAACACTTGGTTTGCGAAAAGGCGGGATCGAAGTTGTATCCTGTCCTACTTGCGGCAGGACGAAGATCGATCTGATCGGTCTGGCAAACGAAGTGGAGAAGATGGTTCAGGATATTCCTCTTGATATCAAAGTTGCCGTTATGGGATGTGTAGTGAACGGTCCGGGAGAGGCAAGAGAAGCTGATATCGGAATCGCCGGAGGGATCGGAGAAGGTCTTCTGATCAAAAAAGGCGAGATCATAAAAAAAGTAAAAGAAGAAAAACTTTTGGAAACATTGCGGCAGGAACTTTTAAACTGGAAAAAGTGACAGATTCGGATCATGCCGGATGAAGAGAGCTAAAAAGAATACGTATTACTGTTATCAGTGTAAAAGAATATATAGGAGCTGTTGATTTGGAACAGGTAAAAGACGATAAAAAATTTTTTCATGTATTTCCGACGTTGAGAGCAGACGATGATGTCCGTTTGCTGTTTTCAGATGTGGAAGTTAAGAAGATCACGACGAACTCGCGACGTGATTTTCTTAACATATATATTTTCAGCAGACATCTCATTCAGAAGAAGCAGATTTTTCAGATGGAACAATGTATCAAAGATCAGTTATTTGCCAAAACGGCTGTTGCGGTGCATATTGTGGAGGAATATATGCTCTCGGGACAGTATACTGCAGAAGCGCTTATGAATGAATACAGGGAGAGTATCATCCTCGAATTGAAAGAAAAAAGTATGCTTGCATCTAATATGTTTGCACAGGCAGATATCCGCTATGAAGCGGAAAATGTAGTCTGCCTGGAACTGCTCGATACGATTGTTTCGGCAGGGCGAAAAGAAGAGATAGTGGATCTGTTAAAGGAAGTGTATTCAGAAAGATTTCATATTCCGGCAGAGATCCGTGTAGATTACAAAGAGCCTGACAGAACAGGAAGCAGGGAATATGATGAACAGAGAATCCAACAGGAGATCAATGCGATCTTTGAGAGACGGGCAAGACAGCGCGGGGAAACGCCTCAGGCAGAAGGAGAAGAGAAGAAAGATCAGATAAAAAGAACTTCATCTGAAAATGCGGCGGATAAAGCATCGGTATCATCCCGAGACGGGAAAGGAACATCGGCGGCAATATCAGGAGGAGTGAAAAAGGGAGAATTTAAAAAAGGTGAATTCCGAAAGAAAGATTTTTACCGTCCTGTTAAGATCGGTGACGATCCGAATCTGATTTACGGGCGTAATTTTGAAGATGAGCCTATTTCTTTAGAGCAGGTGATCACAGAAATGGGAGAGATCACAGTACACGGTAAGATTATCAGTTTTGATACAAGAGAAATCCGGAATGAAAAGACGATCATTATATTTTCTGTGACAGACTTTACAGACACGATCACAGTGAAAATGTTTGCGAAAAACGAACAACTTCCTGAAATCTTAGGGGAATTAAAAAAAGGAGCGTTCGTAAAAGTCAAAGGAGTTACGACGATTGATAAATTTGACGGAGAACTTACGATAGCTTCTGTAACAGGAATTAAAAAGATCGGTGATTTTACGGTTCAAAGGGAAGATTTAAGTCCAATCAAGCGGGTAGAACTTCATTGTCATACGAAAATGAGCGATATGGACGGTGTGTCGGAAGTAAAAGATATCGTAAAACGTGCGCATGACTGGGGACATCCTGCAATCGCGATCACAGATCACGGTGTGGCTCAGGCGTTTCCGGACGCCAATCATTATATTGAAACACTTGATAAAGACGACCCGTTTAAAGTTCTTTACGGTGTGGAAGGATATGTTGTGGACGATCTGACGGAGATTGCAGTAAACGCAGGCAATCAGACGCTTGACGATACTTATATTGTCTTTGACATCGAGACTACAGGGTTTAGTTCAATCAAAGATGCGATCATAGAGGTCGGAGCCGTAAAAGTGACGGACGGAAAGATCACGGATCGTTTTAGTACGTTTGTGAATCCGAAACGGCCGATTCCGTTTGAGATCACAAACCTGACAAGCATCACAGACGAAATGGTGATGGATTCACCGACAATAGACGTTGTTTTACCTCAGTTCCTTGAGTTTGCAGGAGACGGTGTGCTTGTCGCGCACAATGCCGGGTTTGATGTTGGATTTATCGAACAGAATTGCCGGTCGCTTGGACTTTCGGATGAGTTTGTATATCTGGATACAGTAGCGCTGGCACGTGTACTTTTGCCGACGTTGTCAAAATATAAATTAAATATCGTGGCGAAAGCGTTGAATATTTCCCTTGAGAATCATCACCGTGCAGTGGATGATGCAGAGGCAACTGCGGAAATATTTGTTAAATTTACAGAAATGCTGAAAAAGGATCAGGTCGGAACTTTAAAAGAAGTGAATCGTTACGGGGACCGGAATGTCAATGCGATTCGGAAAATGCCGACACATCATATTATTATTTTGGCGAAAAATGATATCGGCCGATATAATCTGTACCAGTTGATCTCTCAATCTCATATGACTTACTACGCAAGAAGACCGAGAATACCGAAAAGTCTTTTGAACGAGCACAGGGAAGGGCTGCTGATCGGAAGCGCCTGCGAGGCGGGAGAATTATATCAGGCAGTGCATGAAAAGCGCTCTGCCCAACAGATTGCGAGGCTGGCGGAATTCTATGATTATTATGAGATACAGCCTGTCGGAAACAATCAGTTTATGATCGAGAGTGAACGTATAGCGGATGTAAATTCAATAGAAGATCTGCAAAATATCAACAGGGAGATCGTGGAGCTCGGAGAAAAATTCGGAAAGCCGGTAGTGGCAACATGCGACGTACATTTTTTAAATCCTGACGATGAAGTGTACCGAAGGATTATTATGGCGGGAAAAGGATTTGACGACGCGGATCGTCAGCCTCCGTTGTTTCTTCGCACGACAGATGAGATGCTGGAAGAGTTTTCCTACCTCGGCGCGGCGAAAGCGAGAGAGATTGTTATAGATAATCCGGTGAAGATCGCGGGTATGATTGAAAAGATCTCTCCGGTCAATCCGAACAAATGTCCTCCGGTTATCGAAAATTCAGATCAGGAACTAAGGGATATCTGTTACAGGAAAGCTCATGAGATGTATGGAGAAGATCTTCCGAAGCAAGTTTCCGCACGTCTGGAAAAAGAACTGAATTCCATTATTTCAAATGGGTATGCGGTTATGTATATCATTGCGCAAAAGCTTGTTTGGAAGTCAAATGCGGACGGATATCTTGTAGGTTCGCGAGGATCGGTCGGATCTTCCTTTGTTGCGACAATGGCGGGAATTACAGAGGTAAATCCGTTAAGTCCGCATTATTATTGTTCAAAATGCCATTATAGTGATTTTGAGTCGGATGAAGTGCGTTCATTTGCCGGCGGATGCGGGTATGATATGCCGGATAAGAAGTGTCCGGTATGCGGAGAACAGCTTGTGAAAGCGGGATTTGATATTCCGTTTGAGACATTCCTAGGATTCAAAGGAGACAAAGAACCGGATATCGACTTGAACTTTTCCGGAGATTATCAGGCAAAGGCTCATAAATATACAGAAGTTCTTTTCGGTGAAGGACATACATTTAAGGCTGGAACGATCGGTACTCTGGCAGATAAGACAGCGTATGGATTTGTCCGGAACTACTATGAGGAACATGAGCAAAGAAAACGAAAATGTGAGATAGAAAGAGTGACCGAAGGGTGTACGGGAATCCGAAGAAGCACAGGTCAGCATCCGGGAGGTATCGTCGTTCTTCCTCACGGGCATGATATCAATGAATTTACTCCGGTTCAACATCCGGCAAATGATATGGAATGTGGAATTACAACGACACATTTTGATTATCATTCCATCGATCATAACTTGTTGAAGTTAGATATTCTGGGACATGACGATCCGACGATGATCCGTACACTGGAGGACTATATTACATCGGATGCTATGGAAAATGAATACAATGCAGATCATCCGTTTATTGCGACCGAAATTCCTCTTGATGATAAGGATGTGATCGAACTGTTTCATGGAACAGAAGTGTTGGGGATTAAGCCGGAAGATATTGACGGATGTAAGATCGGAAGTCTCGGAATACCGGAATTCGGAACGGACTTTGTTATTCAAATGGTTCAGGATACGAAACCGCAGACACTTTCGGATCTGATCCGTATTTCCGGATTATCGCACGGAACGAATGTGTGGCTTGGAAATGCACAGGAGCTTGTGAAGTCGGGAAAGGCGACGATTTCGACGGCGATTTGTACGAGAGACGATATTATGATCTATCTTATCAACAAAGGAGTAGAAAGTGCTCTTGCGTTTACGATTATGGAAAGTGTGCGAAAAGGAAAAGGACTGAAACCGGAATGGGAAGAGGCGATGAAAGCACAGGATGTGCCGGATTGGTATATTTGGTCATGTAAAAAAATTAGCTACATGTTCCCGAAAGCACATGCCGCCGCTTATGTTATGATGGCATATCGGATCGCATACTGTAAGATCAACTATCCTCTTGCATATTATGCGGCGTATTTCGGCATCAGGGCGGATGCGTTTTCGTATGCGCTTATGTGTCAGGGAAAAGAAACGTTGAATTATCATATAAAACAGTATAAAAGTAAAGGGGATCAGCTAAGCAAGAAAGAGCAGGACGTGCTAAAAGACATGAAGATCGTTCAGGAAATGTATGCCCGTGGATTTGAGTTTGTTCCGATTGATATTTATAGGGCGAAGGCAAAGATGTTTCAGATCGTAGACGGAAAGCTGATGCCGTCGCTTGCAAGCATTGAAGGAATGGGGGATAAAGCTGCCGAGGCAGTGGAAGAGGCGGCGAAAGACGGGGCGTATCTGTCGCTTGACGACTTCAGGCAAAGAACAAAAGTCAGCAAGACTGTGATTGATCTGATGGCGGAGCTTGGATTGTTTGAAGATCTTCCGCAGAGTAATCAGTTATCGCTGTTTGATTTTACATGATGGCAGAAACTTTTTAAACGCCGCGGAATGCGGAGAATAAAAAGATAAGATGCAGGAGAGAAAGACGTGATCAGAAAATTTCAAAGACAGGATCTGGAAGCGGCAGTGAAAATCTGGCTTGCCGCGAATAAAGAAGCGCATGATTTTATTGATCCGTGTTATTGGGAAGGTTACAAAGATGCGGTTAAAGAGATGTTTTTGCAGGCGGAAATCTATGTTTTCGAGACAGAAGACATGATGGAAGAGATATTTGATGAAACAGGCGGAATTCTCGGCTTTATCGGATTAGATAAAGATTATGTGGAGGGGATTTTTGTCAGAGGAGACGTTCGCTCCCAAAGTATCGGAAAGCAGCTTCTTGATTTTGTAAAACAAAAGAGAAAAAGATTAGAATTAAACGTATATGTAAAAAATAAAAGGGCAGTACAATTTTATGAAAGGGAAGGATTTTGTATTCAAAGAGAAGGAAAAGATGCGGAAACCGGAGAAAAAGAATATTGTATGCTATGGATAAAATAAATGACTTTTATATGAATCCGGAGAAAATATAAACAAGGCGTATGAAAACAGAGGAATAAAAACATCTGTTACATAAATGAGGATGGAGATGGAACATAGAAATTCAGTATTAATCGTAGAAGATGATGTAAATATTAACGGACTTTTAAAAGAAGCATTAGAAAAAGAAGGGTATATATGTACGCAGGCGTTCTCAGGTACGGAAGCAAGAATGATTTTACAGGGGGAAAGATATTCGGTTATACTTCTTGATTTAATGCTTCCGGGAATTCCGGGGGAAGAAGTACTTAGAGATATTCGAAAGAAAGGAAATACCCCGGTGATCATTCTAACAGCAAAAGATACGATTGATGATAAAGTGGAATTTTTGCGCGGCGGAGCGGATGATTATGTGACAAAGCCGTTTGATATTAAAGAAGTAACTGCCAGAGTGGAAGTGCAGATCAGAAGGGCAGAAACAACAGGGAGAAAAGAGGAGGAACACCGATTTACTTATCAGGAGCTGGAACTTAATAAGGGTGATTTTACTGTAAAAGTGGGAAATACAGAATTGCCTCATATTACAAAACAGGAATTTTCAATATTGGAGCTGTTGTTAAAACATCCGAAAAAAGTATTCAGCAAAGAAGAAATGTTTGAATATGCGTGGGAAGAGCAATATATGGGAGAGACAAAGACGCTAGACGTACATATAAGTAATATCCGCAAGAAGATCAAGGCTGTGACAGATAAAGAATATATTGAAACTGTATGGGGGATCGGGTACAGGCTTCATCCGTAATCTTTACTCTTTTTTTACTTTTTATTTGCGATTGATTAGCAATTTGTTTATAGAATGAGAGCAGATAAAGAAAAGAAAAGGAGAAAAAAGATGAGTGAATATTTATTGGCTACACACGGATTGACAAAACAATTCGGTCATCATAAGGCGGTAGATCATGTTGATCTTCATGTGAAAAAAGGTTCGATTTACGGCTTTATCGGAAGAAACGGAGCTGGGAAAACGACATTTTTGAAAATGATAAGCGGTTTATCACAACCGACTTCGGGTGAGATTGAAATGTTCGGATATAAGAATGCTCAGTTGAAAAACGTACGTTCAAGGATCAGCTGTCTGATTGAGTCGCCGGGACTATACGGAAATATGTCTGCTTATGATAATCTGGCGGTAAAATGCCGATTGTTTGGGATCAATGACAAAAGATACATTGAAAATATATTAAAAACAGTTGGCCTGTCTAATGTGGGAAAGAAAAAGACAAAACATTTTTCGCTCGGAATGAAGCAAAGACTCGGGATCGGTATGGCTCTTGTCGGAGAGCCGGATCTGCTGCTGCTCGATGAACCGATTAACGGATTAGACCCACAGGGAATCGCGGAAATCCGGGATATGATCTTCAAACTTCGAGATGAGCAGAATATGACGATCATTATTTCCAGTCATATTTTAGAAGAGTTGTCTAAAATCGCAACCCATTATGGAATTATTCATAACGGAACTCTCGTACAGGAAATTACGAAAGAAGAGTTGATGCAGCGCTGTGGAGAAAGGATGGAGATTTTTCTCGATGACCCAAAACAGGCGCTGCCGGTGCTGGATCAGATGGGATTTAAGAACTATCAGGTGACAGACAAGAATACGATCCACATATACGAAAGGCTGGATGAAAGCGCAGCTGTGAATATGGAACTTGCAAAAGCAGGTGTCAGTGTGAGAGGGATTGGAATTACAAGCGAAGAACTTGAAAATTATTTTCTGAATCTGACAGGAGGTGCCTGCAATGCTTAATATGATACGAATGGAATTGTTCCGTATGTTTAAAACAAAAAGCCTCTATGTAATCTGGACAATTTTTGCTGTTCTTATGATTGTGACAACAGCGCTTACAGCGGGTGAAATGGATGCATATTCGCTTGAGGATCGGCAGCAGAATTATGAATATGCAATGGAAGAACAAGAAAGCGGTCAGGTGAATCTTGGAATGGATGTGACGCCTCCGACAAAACCGGGGGAACAGGTTTCTGTTTTCGATATGTTTTTTGCAAATATAAAAGGAAAGGCCGTTGCGGTGTTTATGATCATCTTTACAATCCTGTATTCTACGGCAGATGTAACGAGCGGATTTGTGAAAAATATAGCAGGTCAAGTGAAAAACAGAGGTTTGATCGTATGTGCCAAAGCCGTATGTTTGTTCCTTTATACAGTATTGACGATGATGTTGTTCTTCATTGTACAGGCAGTGGCAAACAAATTGTTTTTCCATGAAGTTATACTGGGAGATAAAAGAGCATTTGCGCTTTATTTTCTTCTTCAGACGATACTGCATTTTGCTCTTTTGATGATCGTAATGTGTATTGCGCTTGTGATCAGAAATAATGTAGTCAGCATTGTGATAGGTATTTGTCTGTGTATGAATGCACTTATTATTTTTTATAGTTTTATTGATCGTATGCTTGCAAAAGTCGGACTGGAAAATTTTCATATGATCAATTATACTGTGAGCGGGAAGATTACGCTTCTTGGAACAGAGATTACATCGGAAATGGCGGTTACTTCTTTGCTGGTTGGATTTGCATTTGTGGCAGCCGCAGTCTGTTTGGGAAGTTTTGTGTTTAAGAAACGAGATATTTAACATGTATGTTATAGTTGGGATTTTGGTCGGAGTTATTATTACATTGATTTGTATATTGGGTAGTTATATGCGGCAGGTAAAAGATATCTGCCGCCAATTGCGTTTTCTGAGAGAGCATGAGAGCAATATGCTCATCACAAAAGAAATTAAGCTGGGAAATATTAAAGAGTTGACAGATCTTCTGAACGAGATGATTAAAGAACGAAAAGAAGAAGCTGCACAATATGTAAAAAAAGAACGGATGATTGCTGATACATATACGAATTTATCGCATGATATAAGGACGCCCCTGACATCAATGGACGGATATTTTCAACTGCTGGAAACCTGTTCGTCTGAAGCGGACAGGAAGCGTTATATCGAAATCATAGAGGAACGAATCGAAAGCCTTAAAGAGATGCTGGAAGAGCTGTTTACTTATACAAAGTTAAAAAATGAAACGTATGAATTGAAAAAAGAACGACAAAACTTAACTCAGATTCTGAAAGAAACAGTGTTTTCATATTATGATGAATGGGCAGAAAGGGGAATTGTTCCGGAATTTGACTTGACAGATACGCCTGTTTGGATCATGGGGAATGGACAGGCGCTTAGAAGGATTATACAAAACATTGTGAAAAACGGGTTGGATCATGGAAATAAAGAATTGAAGATTCAACTGAAAAAGAAGGAAAACAGAGCGAAGCTAGTGTTTAAAAATAGAGTGGAATATCCGGATCGGATCGATCTTCAAAGAGTCTTTGAACGTTTCTATAAAGCAGATGAAGCAAGAAGCAAAAATTCGACAGGACTCGGCCTTTCTATTACAAAAGGGTTTGTACTGAAAATGAGTGGAGAAATCAGCGCGCAGATGAAGGGTGACTGGTTTAGTATTCATATCAGTTTTCCGTTAATATGAAGTTAAAACGGATGAGAGAGACTTTGTTTTTTCTTTCTTGATATCCTCTTGCTATCGGAACATGCTGACTATATAATGAAAACAGAAGAATGCGGGGCAGAATACTATAAACATCCATATAAAGTGAAGCGGATGAAAGTAACGAAAACGCAGCAGAAAGGAAGGAAATGGAAATGACGAGAAATTTTGGGTGTACGAAGGAAGGAAATCAGGCGAGTCTCTATGTGATAAGAAATGAAAACGGGATGGAGGCAGCAGTGACTGACTTAGGAGCGACACTGGTCAGTTTGAAGGTGAAAAATAAAGAGGGAAGCATGGCGGACGTTGTTCTGGGATATGAAAACGCGGCCGGTTATGAGGCAGGTACGTGCTTTTTCGGAACGATTGTAGGAAGAAATGCAAACCGGATTGGCGGCGCGCAATTTGAATTAAACGGAAAAACATATCATTTGACGGGGAATGATAACGGAAATAATCTGCACAGCGGTATGGATTTCTACAATATAAGGATATGGGAGACGGAAGAGGTGACGGAGACGTCTGTTCGTTTTAAACTTCATAGTCCGGATGGAGATCAGGGATATCCGGGAACGGCAGATATATACGTGACATACAGCCTTGATAAAGATGATAAGCTTGATATCTTTTATGAAGCTTTGTCGGACAAAGATACGATTCTGAATATGACAAATCATAGTTATTTTAATTTAGATGGACATAACAGCGGAAGTGTACTGCAGCATACGCTTACTCTGGAGGCGGATTATTTTACTCCGGGGGATGCACAGTCAATACCGACAGGAGAGATTCTTCCGGTGGAGAATACACCTATGGATTTTCGGGAAGGAAGAAAAATAGGAGAGAGGATCGAGGAAGAGTACGAACCGCTTCGATTCGGAAACGGATATGATCACAACTGGGTTTTGAAAAACAAAGGAAACTTTGAGAAAGTGGCGGAACTTATGGCTGAGGAAAGCGGAATCGTGATGGAAACTTACACGGATCGTCCGGGAATGCAGATTTATACGGCGAACTTTGTAGAAAATGAAGTAGGTAAAGAGGGCGTCGTATATGGGAAAAGAAGCGCAGTTTGTTTAGAAACACAGTGTTATCCTGATGCGGTTCACCATGAGAATTTCCCAAGTCCTGTATACCGTGCAGGTGAAAAATATACCGCACATACTGCATTTCGTTTTTTGATAAAGAAGTAAAAACAGATTGAAAAGACAGATATGAAACAGAAAGCTGCCAAGGGGTATATCAGCGGCTTTCTGTTTTTTGCATTAGTGGAGAATGTAATCCGGGAATGTGCCTTTTAAAAATTTCGATGATTGTGTCTGACTGAAAAAGGATGGGTACAAAATGACGGGAAAATAAGAGCTAAAATGACAAATATTATAAGACATGACTAATAAAATCTTAAAAAATTCAATATAAATAGAAAAATATTCTATGTTATATTTAAAAGAATTCATATAAACTGTCACTATCAACAAAAAATATCTGTGCGAAAAAGAGCAGAAGGGAGAAAATGTATGAAGAGAAAAATAGCTTTAATCACAATGGCGGCGGTAATGGCACTGTCAGTTACTGCGTGTGGAGGAGGATCTGACAGCGGAAAGTCAGCGTCAAATAATTCTTCCGGATCGGAAGTGGCAAATAAGGACAAACCGTTGGTATGGTTCAACAGACAGCCGTCAAACAGTTCCACGGGAGAATTGGACATGACAGCATTGAACTTCAATAAAGATACATATTATGTAGGATTTGATGCAAATCAGGGTGCTGAACTTCAGGGAACTATGGTAAAAGACTATATCGAAAAAAATATAGATAAAATTGACCGTAACGGTGACGGAGTGATCGGATATGTTCTGGCTATCGGAGATATCGGACATAACGATTCTATCGCACGTACAAGAGGTGTCCGTAAAGCTCTTGGTACAGGCGTAGAGAAAGACGGAGATATCGACAGCGCTCCGATCGGAACAAATGCAGACGGAACTGCAACTGCTGTAAAGGACGGAACGATTGAAGCCGGCGGAAAGAAATATGTAGTAAGAGAACTTGCTTCTCAGGAGATGAAGAACTCTGCAGGAGCAACATGGGATGCGGCTACAGCAGGAAATTCAATCGGCACATGGTCCTCTTCATTTGGGGAAAACATAGACGTTGTAGTTTCCAACAATGACGGAATGGGAATGTCAATGTTTAATGCATGGTCAAAAGATAATAAAGTACCTACTTTCGGATACGATGCAAATAATGACGCGGTAGCTGCTATTGCAGAAGGTTACGGCGGAACGATCAGCCAACATGCAGACGTACAGGCATATTTGACATTGCGTGTTATCCGTAATGCACTTGATGGCGTAGATATTGATACAGGTATCGGTACAGAAGATGAAGCAGGCAATGTTTTGTCTGAAGATGTATATACATACAATGAAGAGCAGCGTTCTTACTATGCGTTGAATGTAGCGGTTACAGCTGATAACTATCAGGAATTTACAGATTCTACAAAAGTATATGAGCCGGTATCCAAACAGCTGGATGAGAAAGAACATGCGAAAAAGAAAGTATGGCTGAACATTTACAATGCTTCCGATAACTTCTTAAGTTCTACATACCAGCCGCTTCTTAAGAACTATGATGATCTTCTTAATTTAGACGTTGAGTATATCGGCGGTGACGGACAGACAGAGTCCAATATTACAAACCGTCTTGGAAATCCAAGCCAGTATGACGCATTTGCCATCAACATGGTTAAGACAGACAATGCAGCTTCATACACATCTCTGCTTGAGCAGTAATATTCATTGAAATAAAGATGTACTGTTATTAGGGAGAAGAAATTCTCCCTAATATTAAAATTGGAACCTATCAATCTACATATACAGGAGTAAAATAATGGCAGATAAGAAAGATGATATCGTCTTATCAATACGCGGTATGAGCAAGTCCTTCGGCCGGAACAGGGTTCTGGACCATATCAACCTGGATGTGAAGCGCGGAACCGTTATGGGGCTTATGGGTGAGAACGGAGCTGGTAAGTCAACCATGATGAAGTGCCTTTTCGGCACCTACCAGAAAGACGAGGGAAATATCTTCCTGAACGGCAGGGAAGTAAGCTTTTCCGGACCAAAGGATGCTCTTGAAAACGGCATTGCAATGGTTCACCAGGAATTGAATCAGTGTCTGGAACGGAATGTAATTGACAATTTATTCCTCGGACGTTATCCGGTCAATTCCATGGGTGTAATTGATGAAGGCAGGATGAAAAAGGAAGCAGCCGAACTCTTTAGAAAATTGGGAATGACCGTTAACCTCACTCAGCCCATGAGCCGCATGTCCGTATCACAGAGGCAGATGTGCGAAATCGCCAAGGCCATCTCCTACAATTCAAGGGTGATTGTTCTGGATGAGCCTACATCCTCCCTGACCGTGCAGGAGGTTAATAAGCTCTTCGAGATGATGAGGATGTTAAAGGAGCAGGGAATCGCCCTGATTTATATTTCCCACAAGATGGATGAGATTTTTGAAATCTGCGATGAGATATCAGTGCTTCGGGACGGCAATCTGGTTATGACAAAGAGCACCAAGGATGCAAACATGAATGAGCTGATTGCGGCAATGGTCGGCCGTTCCCTTGATAACCGGTTCCCGCCTGTTGACAACACCCCCGGTGATGTGATTCTGTCCATCCAGAATCTGTCCACAAAGTTTGAGCCTCACTTGCAGGATGTTTCATTTGACGTAAAAGAAGGAGAAATATTCGGGCTGTACGGTCTGGTAGGAGCAGGGCGCACGGAACTTCTGGAAACAATCTTTGGTGTCCGCACCAGAGCGGCGGGGCGTGTTTATTTTAATAACCGTCTTATGAATTTCAGCAGCGCAAAGGAAGCCATGGAGCATGGTTTTGCCATGATTACCGAGGAGCGGAAGGCAAATGGCCTGTTTTTAAAAGGGGACCTTACCTTTAATACCACCATTGCCAATCTGCGGCAGTATATGTCGGGCATAGCGCTTTCCGATGCGAAGATGATAAAGGCCACGTCAAACGAAATCAAGATCATGCACACCAAGTGCATGGGCCCCGACGATATGATTTCCAGCCTTTCCGGCGGAAATCAACAGAAGGTCATTTTCGGAAAGTGGCTGGAGCGCAGTCCGCAGGTGTTTATGATGGACGAACCCACCAGAGGAATCGACGTGGGCGCAAAGTATGAAATATATGAGCTTATCATCAATATGGCGAAGCAGGGGAAGACAATCATCGTTGTTTCTTCTGAGATGCCGGAGATTCTCGGAATTACAAACCGTATTGGTGTTATGTCAAATGGACGTCTTTCCGGAATTGTTAATACAAAAGAGACAAATCAGGAAGAACTTTTAAGGCTCAGTGCAAAATACCTATAAGGGGGATTCATGGATATGGCGAAAGGAAACAATGAGACTCTTACGGCTGAACAGGAAATGCAGCTGCGCCAGCCAATTGAGGATTATGTTGGCGAAATTCAGAAAAAAATCGACAGTCTCAGAGAGGACGGCACAAACAGGGTAGTCACTCTGCAAAATAGTATTGATGCAACAAAGAGAGACCGTTCCCTTACAAAGGAAGAAAGGGAAAACAGAATTGCGGCTAACAGCGCGGAGATGGAAAAAGCAAAGGCTGTTGAGGCAAAGAACAAGGATGAGATTGCAAAATTAATCTCCAATGCGGAGAGTTACCTTAAGGCACATTTTGATAAGGATTATTATCTGCCGTTAAAGGAAAGCTGTGAGCGGGAAAAAGCGCTTGCAAAGGAAAGATACGACATTAAAGTTGCGGAACTGAACAAAGAACATGAAAATACCCTCTCAAAGCTTACGGACCATCAGGAGATAAAGGATGAGAAGTATGTTCATAAGAACCGCCTGTTTGACGCAAAGATGGACCTGGACAAGGAGCTTCAGCGGATTAAGGACAGAAGGCATGCGGCATTTGTCTGGCAGTATCACCTGATTGACATGCTCCGCCTGTCTAAATTCACCTTCATGGAGACCAGGGCGCAGAAATGGGAGAACTATAAATATACATTCAACCGCAGGACATTCTTGTTGCAGAATGGTCTGTATATCGCTATTATCCTGATTTTCATCGGACTGTGTATCGCTGCGCCGGTGATAAAGAATGTTCAGCTGCTTACCTATAATAACGTTTTAAATATCTTGCAGCAGGCTTCTCCAAGAATGTTCCTGGCTTTGGGCGTTGCCGGACTCATCCTCCTTACCGGTACGGACCTTTCCATAGGACGTATGGTTGGTATGGGCATGACTACCGCGACAATCATCATGCATCAGGGCATCAACACAGGCGCTGTGTTCGGACACGTGTTTGACTTCACAGGCATGCCCATAGGATTAAGAGTGGTATTTGCCCTGGTAATGTGTATCATCTTATGTACGTGCTTTACGGCCATCGGAGGTTTCTTTACCGCTAAATTCAAGATGCATCCGTTCATTTCAACCATGGCCAACATGCTGGTCATTTTCGGACTCGTCACATATGCCACAAAGGGCGTATCCTTTGGCGCCATTGAACCGGCTATTCCAAAGATGATTATTCCAAAAATAAACGGATTCCCAACCATTATCCTGTGGGCAGTGGCTGCCATCGTAATCGTATGGTTCATCTGGAACAAGACCACCTTCGGCAAGAATTTATACGCAGTAGGCGGCAATCCGGAAGCAGCAGCTGTTTCAGGTATCTCCGTATTCGGAGTAACCATGGGAGCATTCATTCTGGCAGGCATCCTTTACGGGTTCGGATCCTGGCTGGAATGCGCAAGAATGGTAGGTTCCGG
>UMEL01000248.1_pt1 | contig 14985 bp, 15 predicted proteins | sample 1964741 | NCBI WGS metagenome assembly UMEL01 (sample SAMEA4836019, study PRJEB28245) | human gut metagenome | biome: gut microbiome; material: fecal sample | place: Denmark | collected 2008
AAGCTAATAGATGAAAATAGTTATTCTAGAGAATTAAAACATGTATTGATAGATGAAACAGTAAATATAGATTTTATAAAAGAATGGAAAATACTTCATGAGGTAAAAAAACAAAAAAGTGTGGAAGAGGCTGAAATTTGGCAATTAAAATATTATATATACTTTTTGAGAAAAAGAGGAATAAATATAGAGAGTGGCATTTTAGATTATCCTAAATTAAAAAAAAGGGAGATAGTAAATCTTTCAAAAGACGATGAAAAGAAAATAGAAAAAATACTTAAAGAGATAGACGAGATATTAAAGTTAAAAGAATCACCAAAAGTGGAAAAAATAAAGTTATGTAAAAAATGTGCATATTATGAATATTGCTATATTTAGGGGGAGTATATGGAAAATTACTATATTTTTTCAAATGGAGAGCTAAAAAGAAAGGATAATAATATTTGTTTTAATGATAGATTTTTAAAAATAGAGATGACAGATAATATTTATCTTTTTGGTGAAGTAGATTTAAATACTAAGTGTTTAAATTATTTAGGACAAAATAAAGTAGCTATTCATTTTTTCAATTATTATGGATTCTATACTGGCAGTTTTTATCCCAAAGAAACTAATGTTTCTGGAAATGTTTTAATTAAACAAGTAGAATTTTATCAAAATATAGAAAAAAGATTAGAAATTGCAAAAGAGATTATAAAAAGTGCTAGTGATAATATTTTTAGAAATTTAAGATATTACAATGGTAGAGGAAAAGATGTAAAAAATCAAATGGAGCTTATAAAATCTTTACAAAAAGAGATTGAAAAAGCTCAAAATATAAATGAATTAATGGGAGTAGAGGGAAATATTAGAAAAATATATTATTCTGCTTGGAATATTTTGGTAAATCAAGAGATAGAATTTGAAAAAAGAGTAAAACGTCCTCCAGATAATATGATAAATACATTAATTTCTTTTATTAACTCTTTAATGTACACCACATGTTTATCTGAAATCTATAAAACTCAATTAAATCCAACAATAAGCTATTTGCATAGTGCTGGAGATAGAAGATTTTCTCTTTGCTTAGATATTTCAGAAATTTTTAAACCATTAGTGGTAGATAGATTGATTTTTTCTTTGTTAAATAAAAACATTATTACAGAGGAAGATTTTGAAAAAGATTCAAATTATTATTATCTAAAGGATAAGGGAAGGAAAAAAGTTCTAGAGGAGTATGAGAAAAAATTAAAAAGTGTAATAACTCATAAAGAATTAAATAGGGAAGTAAGTTATCAATATTTAATTCGTTTAGAATGTTATAAAATAATAAAACATATTTTGGGTGATAAAAAATATGAAGGGTTTAAAATGTGGTGGTAATTATGTATGTAATTTTAGTATATGATATTAAATTAGATGAAACAGGAGCCAAAGTTTTAAGAAATGTTTTTAAGATTTGTAAAAAATATCTTAGACATATTCAGAACTCAACATTTGAAGGGGAAATAAATATAAGCTCTCTAAATAAGTTACAATTTGAATTATATAAGTGGATAAGAAAAGATAAGGATTCTGTAATATTATTTAAAAGTAGAGATAGTAAATGGTTAAATAAAGAGTTTTGGGGAATGATAGATGATAAAACCTCTAATTTTCTTTAAAAAATTTGTCGACCATTAATAATGTAAAAATAGTAGGAGAACGACAATGTAGAAAACTAGAGACTTTGAAGAAAAAAACTAAAAATTTTGAGTAATTATTGGTAAATTTTTTTGTTATATTTTGAGGTAGACAAAAATGATAAGATAATGTAAGATAAAATAAGGAGTAGATAGATAACGTCTTTATATTTAATCAGAGTGGAATGTAAATAATTAAAACTAGAGGTTTAAAAGCCGCATTCCTTGAACTTTATATTTAATCAGAGTGGAATGTAAATAGGATAGCTTCAGAGATATAGATAACAGAACTTATACTTTATATTTAATCAGAGTGGAATGTAAATCCTCCTTTACGGATATTATACCATATATAGAGCTATCTTTATATTTAATCAGAGTGGAATGTAAATTAGCTTGTTCAGCTGTTAAAGTTGATTTAGCTTTTGTCTTTATATTTAATCAGAGTGGAATGTAAATAAATATTTAAGAATAAACGACTTTAAAAACTTAACTTTATATTTAATCAGAGTGGAATGTAAATGTATTCTTTGGAAGTATGAAAGACTTCTATGCTATCCTTTATATTTAATCAGAGTGGAATGTAAATTTTGGATATTAGCTTGGATAGCTGCCTTTTGACCTTGAACTTTATATTTAATCAGAGTGGAATGTAAATGTTCTATTTTATTTTCATCTTTTACTATGATACAGAAACTTTATATTTAATCAGAGTGGAATGTAAATGGGTATTATTTATAAAGTTAAAATATTATCTAAAATTACTTAATATTTAAAATAGAATGCTAGCTATTTTTGTATTAATTTAAAAATTAAAAAGTTTTTTATAAAAGTCTTGTGTATTAAACCTTGACTTTTTTTTTTTTTTTTGATACACTGTTATAACATTGACAATTAAATTTTAGTGTTTTCTTCAAAAAAGTTTATATAAACTTTAAAACAATAAATCATATAAAGGAAAGAGGTAAAGACTTGAAAAATATTATAACTAAATTTGCAATTTTTTTTCTGGTTACTATAACTAGTTTTTCAGCATTTGAAAGTGAAATTAATAGTTTATTTGATGAAGAAAACTTAGAATATGGAAATACTCTTATAATAGAACAAGAATTAAAAGTTGAAACAATTGATCCAGTGTTATTAAGAGATACTTATTCTAAAAGAGCTATGAATTATATATATGCTCAATTATTTAGAATCAATAAAGATAATAAGATTGAACCTTATTTATTATCAGAATACAAGTATAATGATGAAATGGAGATGTATTGTAAATTAAGAGATGATATTTATTTTTCAAATGGAGATCCTATAACAGCTCAAGATGTGAAAATTTCAATTGAAGATTATTTGGCGAAAGGATATATGAATACCTTGTATTCTTCAATAAAAACAATTCAAGTTTTAAGTGATAAGGAATTTTTAATTTTATTAAATTATCCTGATAACAGACTAGAAGTAGGATTATCTAATCCACTGATGTCTATATTAAAAAGAGTAGATAATGAAATTATAACGAGTGGTAGTTATGTTGTAGAAGAAACTTATCCAAATTATATTAAATTAAAAAGAAATGAATTTTATTTTGAAAAAGATTGTTTTGTAGAAAATCTTGAAATTAAGGGAGAATTAAGTAGTTATCAAAGAGTAATAAATTCTTTAAATTTACATAATTATTTTTCATATGATCTATATAAAGAAGATATTGACACTGCTAGAAAAGTAGGAGCTTTAAAAGGTAAGGAAGTACTTTCAGATACTATATATGATATAATATCTCTAGTATTTGGAAAAAAGAAAAATTATTCTTTAGAAGAAAGAAAAGCTCTAGAATCACTTATAAATAGAGAAACAACTACTATTTATCCTACTGAGATGTTTGGGAAAGAAGCGAGTAAATTAGAAAAAAAATATACCAAGCAAGAAGCTATTAATATTTTAAAAAAGAATGGAATCTATGGAAGTAAAATTAAAATTATGTGTCTAAATACAGTTCATAATAGAAATTTCGTTCAATATGTAGCACATGATCTACTTGAAAGCGGTATGGATGTAGAAGTTGAAATTTATAATCAAGAAAAGTTCTTAAAGAAATTAAGATCAAAAGAATATGACATAGCATTATATAATATAACAGTTAATAGTATTTATCCGTTAACAAGTCTAGAAAAAGCAATTATAGGAGAAATAGTTGATTATGAATTAGAAGATGCTTTGAACCCTTTCTTCCATTTATATGAAAAAGAAAAGGAAAGAGAGAAAAAGGAAAATATAATAAATAAGATATTTTACCTAACTTATAGTAGTAGATACTTCGTTCCTCTTGCTCATAGACAGACATATATTTTAAGAAATAGATAAGTATTTATAAAAAACTTGAAGAGTTAGTTATAAATTTTAACTATAGAAGTAAAGTAAAATAAGTATTGACAAATCAAATTAATAAGCTTATACTTAAATTAGAATAATAAAATATATATCTTCAGGGCAGGGTGAGTGAGAGCAATTCCCGACCGGTGGTAATAGTCCACGAGAATTTTTATAATTCTGATTTGGTGAAATTCCAAAACCGACAGTAAAGTCTGGATGGAAGAAGAAAAGATGTCTGCAAAGAAATCTTATACTTTTTTAATATGCCCAGAGAGAATCTGGGCTTTTTATTTGTCCTGATAAACTAAGGAGGAAGAAAATGAAAGTATTACAAGGAAATTTTACAGGTAGAGGATTAAGAGTAGGTATAGTAGCAGCTAGATTTAATGAGTTTATTACTTCTAAACTTATCGGAGGAGCAGAAGATGCACTATTAAGACACGAAGTAGAAGCTGATAATATAGATTTAGCTTGGGTACCAGGAGCTTTTGAAATTCCACTTGTAGCAAAAAGAATGGCAGAATCTGGAAAGTATGATGCAATTATTACTTTAGGAGCAGTAATAAAAGGATCAACACCACACTTTGACTATGTATGTGCAGAAGTTTCAAAAGGAGTGGCAACAGTTAGCTTAAATAGCAATATACCTGTAATATTTGGAGTATTAACAACAAATAGTATAGAAGAAGCTATTGAAAGAGCAGGAACTAAAGCTGGAAATAAAGGTTTTGATGCAGCAGTTACAGCTTTAGAAATGGTAAACTTACTAAAGGGGATGTAATTATGGATAAAAAGTACATGGCAAGAGCTTTAGAATTAGCTGCTCTTGGAGAGGGAGCTGTAAATCCAAATCCTTTGGTAGGAGCGGTAGTAGTGAAGAATAATAAGGTTATCGGTGAAGGATACCATAAGAAATATGGTGGACCTCATGCAGAGGTATTTGCTTTGGAGATGGCAGGAGAAGAGGCAAGAGGGGCAGATATCTATGTAACTTTAGAGCCATGTTCACACTATGGAAAGACTCCACCATGTGCTAAGAAGATAATAGAAATGGGTATCAAGAGATGTATCATCGCCTCTCTTGATCCCAATCCTTTAGTGTCAGGAAGAGGAATAAAGATGCTCCAAGAAGCTGGAATAGAAGTTATCACTGGAGTAATGGATAAAGAAGCAAAAGAACTTAATAGAGTTTTTATGAAGTATATATCAGAAAAAATATCTTATCTTTTCTTAAAGTGTGGAATAACACTAGATGGAAAGATAGCTACAAAAACAGGAAATTCCAAATGGATTACAAATGAACTAGCTAGAGAAAAAGTTCAAAAATTGAGAAATAAATATATGGGAATAATGGTAGGAATAAACACTGTTATAAAGGATGATCCTAGTTTAACTGCAAGGATAGAGAATGGTAGAGATCCATATAGAATAGTAATAGATCCAAATTTAGATATATCTTTAGAGAGTAAATTTGTAAATTTTCAAGATGGGAAAAGTATAGTCATAACTTCTGAGAGTAATAGAGAAAAGGAAAAAGTATCAGAATTAGAAGAGAGAAAAGTAAAGCTTGTTTATTTAGAGGGAACTGATTTTAAAATTTCAGATATTTTGAAGAAAACAGGTGAATTAGGAATAGATGGAATACTTTTAGAGGGTGGAAGTTATCTTATTTCAAAAGCTTTTGAAGAAAAAGCAATAGATGGTGGAGAGATATTCATAGCTCCAAAAATATTGGGAGATGAGAAAGCTATATCTTTTGTAAAGGGATTTTCTGTAGAAAATATAGCAGATGGATTTGAGCTGGAAAATGTAAAGATAAATAGCTACGGAAATAATGTATCTATGGAGTTTTACAGATAGAGAGGAGTGAGTGCTATTTTTACAGGATTAGTAGAAGAGATGGGAGAGGTTTTAGCTATTGAAAATGGTGAAAAATCTATAAAACTTAAAATAAAGTGTAAAAAAGTTTTAGAGGGAGCCAAACTAGGAGATAGTATAGCGACAAACGGAACATGTCTTACAGCCACAGAGTTAGGAAGTAATTTTTTTACTGCAGATTGTATGTATGAGACAGTAAAAAGAACTAACCTTAAAAGATTAAAGGTTGGGGATAAAGTAAATCTAGAAAAATCAATAACTTTAGCTACTCCATTAGGTGGACATTTAGTAACTGGAGATGTAGATTGTGAAGGAAAAGTAGTATCAATAACTCCAGAAGGGATAGCTAAGATATATGAGATAGAGATAGAGAGAAAATATATGAAGTATATAGTTGAAAAGGGAAGAGTTACTCTTGATGGAGCAAGTCTGACTGTTATGAAATTAGGAGATACAACTTTTGGAGTTTCTTTGATACCTCATACACAGGAGATGATAACTCTAGGGAAGAGAAGAGTTGGAGACTATATAAATGTAGAGACAGATTTAATAGGAAAATATATAGAGAGATTTATGAAATTTCAAGATGAACCTTCTGAGAAAAAAGAGGGAATTACTATGGAGTTTCTACTAAAAAATGGTTTTTAGAGGAGTGAATAATAATGTTAGATAGAATAGAAGAGGCTCTTGAAGAGTTAAGAGCAGGTAAGGTTATTATTGTAGTAGATGATGAAGATAGAGAAAATGAAGGGGACTTCATCTGTGCTGGAGAGTTTGCTACTCCAGAAAATATCAATCTTATGGCAACAGTAGGAAAGGGATTAATATGTATGCCTATGACTGAGGAGTATGCTAAAAAATTAGCTTTACCTCCAATGTGTTATGATAATACTGATAATCACAGTACAGCTTTTACTGTATCAATAGATCATATAGATACAACAACAGGAATATCAGCTTATGAGCGTTCATTAACAGCATTAAAAGCTTTAGATGATAATGTTAAACCTTATGAGTTTAGAAGACCTGGACATATGTTCCCACTAGTAGCTAAAAAAGGTGGAGTAATAGTTAGAAACGGACATACAGAGGCTACTGTTGACTTAATGAGATTAGCTGGATTAAAAGAGATGGGACTTTGTTGTGAAATCATGAAAGAAGATGGAACAATGGCTAGATTTGATGATCTACAAATCCTAGCAAAAGAGTTAAATATGAAGATGATATCTATTGCTGACTTACAAAAATATATTAAAATGAATGAACAATTAATGAAAGTAAATGTAAGAGCTAAGATGCCTACTGGATCTGGAGAGTTTGAAATTGTAGGATTTGAAAATAATCTTGATGGAAAAGAGCATATTGCTTTAGTAAAAGGAGATGTAGCAGGAAAAGAGAATGTTTTAGTAAGATTACACTCTGAATGTTTTACTGGAGATATTTTAGGTTCTTTAAGATGTGATTGTGGTTCTCAATTAAAAAGAGCTATGAAAAGAGTAGATGAAGAGGGAGAAGGAGTTGTTCTTTATCTAAGACAAGAGGGAAGAGGTATAGGACTTTTAAATAAATTAAAAGCTTACACACTTCAAGATGAAGGAGCTGATACAGTAGAGGCAAATGTAGCTTTAGGATTTGCTCCAGATATGAGAGATTATGCAGTAGCTGTTCAAATGTTAAAAGCTCTAGGAGTTAAATCTGTTAGAGTGATGACAAATAATCCAGCTAAAATAGAGGCTCTAGAAGATTATGGAATGAAAGTAACAGGAAGAGAAGCTATTGAAACTGGATTTAATGAAACTAATGAAAAATATATGAGAACTAAAAAAGATAAGATGAGACATATGTTAACAAAAATTTAATAAAGATTGCTAAAAAACTTTAAATATTATATACTCTAGATAAGATAAAAAATGAGGGGGAGATAATATGAACCTAAATGAATTAAAAGATACTATAGATATAGATATTCAAGGTAGCTTAGCAAGATTTGGAAATATGGAAAGTTTCTATATCAAGTTTTTAAAAAAATTTATAGATGATAAAAGTTTCACAAATTTAAAAGAAGCATTAGAAAATAATGATATTGATAAAGTTGGAGTAGAAGCTCATACATTGAAGGGCGTATCTGGAAATTTAGGACTTAATAAAATTTTTCAATATTCATTAGAGATCATGAAGCTGGCTAAAGAGAGAAAAATTGAAGAGATAAAAGCTTTAGAAGGTAAGTTAGAAGAAGAGATGCAACTTGTAGTAGAAGCTTTAAAAAAGCTTGATTAGGTAAATTTTTATAGCTACATAGTATTTGATAGGGAGTTATTGCAAAGTTTATTGCTATACTCCCTTCTTTTAATTTTCTAATTGACGAAAGATAATAGGTAAGTTATACTTTTATTAAAAGATAAAAGAGGAGAGAAGATGATATATATTTCGGTAGCTTTAGGAGTAGAAGCTAAACCTATAATTAAGTATTTTAATTTAAAAAGAGATAATGAGATAAAAAAATTACAAGTTTTTAAAAATGAGAGAATTACTTTAATTGTAACAGGAGCTGGAGTCTTAAAAAGTGCTATAGCTTTAACTCACATACTTTCCCAAAGTGTGATAGATGAAGATGATATATTCTTGAATATTGGAATTTGTGGAGCTAAGAGTAGAAAATATCAAATAGGTGATATAGTATTATGTAATAGAATAATAAATTCTGAATTATCTAGAAATTATTACCCAGATATGGTATTTGAACATCCTTTTAAAGAGGGAAGCTTAGAAAGTTTTAATTCTCCTGTTTACAATGAAGAGGGTGTTATAGGGGAATTAGTTGATATGGAGGGAGCTGGATTATTTGAGGCAACTACATATTTTTTTGAAAGTTATCAATTGAGCTTTTTTAAGATAGTATCTGATTATTTAGATGGAAAAGTAACTGAAAAAGATGTGGAAACTCTAATTACCTCAGCTCTTCCAGAAGTAGATGGGTGGTTAAGAAAAAGAGAAGAGTTTAAGGTAGAGAGAGAGATTCAATTTTCATTAGAGGAGATTGAAGAGATAGAGAGAGTGAAAAGTAGGGGAAGATTTACAGTTACAATGGAGAATGAACTGGATAATCTATTGATTTACTATAAATTAAGAGGAGAAAATATATTAAATATTTTAAAAAAATATAGAGATATAGAGATAAAGGATAAGAGAGAGAGTAAAAGAATTTTAGAGGAGATTAGAGAGAGAATATGAGAGAGAATAATGAATTTGAAATAATAGATACAGCTGGATTTGATGCTATAGAGAATAGATTTAAGAAACTTTATCCAAAACAAGATGAACTTCATTTCCATACACAACTTTCATCTAGATTGGGTGGAGATGATCCATTAGATGGAATAAGTATCTTTAGAGGTGATGGATATTATCACTTTGTTACTTTTGGATTTAGTGAACTTTATGAAAAAGAAAGTGATGATATGGAGTATAGTGGTTATGGTTTTGAACTTACTTTTAAATTAAAGATGACTGAAGAGCAAAAAAAGAGAAAGAAAAAGGATTTAGATGCAAAGGATAAAGAGTTAAAAAATATCTGTTCTATTTTTCAAGAATTAGCAAGATATGTATTTGAAACAGGAGAGATATTCCAAGCAAATGAGTACATTTGGACTGGGCAGAAAGAGGGAATAGATGCCAATAAAAAATCTAAGATAACAGGTTTTATAACTACTATGGATATAGCTGGAGAGATATCTACACCAAATGGAAAGGTTCAATTTATAGAGCTAGTAGGAGCTACTGATAAAGAGTTAAAAAGTATTGATAGTGGTAAATTAAAAGTGGAAGAACTATTGAAAAAATTAAAAACTGATGTTACAGATTACAACAGAAAAGAGATAGTATAGAAAGGAAAATTTTAATAGATGGATTTATTAAATAGAAGTTTCTCTCATATATATATTGAAAGGGAAGCGAAAAAGTATCTTGAGAGTAAGCAGATAATAGAAAAATTTCCAAAGGCTCAAATAGTTGAAATTGAAGATTATAAAGAAGTTTTTTCTAGAAATAATCAAAATTTTTCATTACAGAAAAAGACACCTAAATTGATATTGGCAGTAAAGAAAGAGAATTATCTCTATGAAGGAGCAAAGGTGTGTGAAAGTTTTGGAAATGAGAATTTTTATTACTCTTCATCTATTTTAAACTGTATCTACGATTGTGAATACTGCTATCTTCAGGGGGTATATTCATCTGGAAACATAGTTATATTTGTGAATCTTGAGGATATGTTCCAAGAGATAGAAGAGATATTAAAGAGTAAATCTATGTATATATGTATCTCCTATGATACAGATTTGATGGCTCTTGAAGAGGTAACAGGGTTTGTGAAAAGATGGTATGAGTTTGTAGATAAACATAAAAATTTGAGGATAGAGCTTCGTACAAAAAGTGCTAGTATAAAGGTATTTCAGAACTTGAAACCAACTCCTAATTTTATAATAGCTTGGACTATATCTCCTAAAGAGTTTGCTCAAAAACACGAAAGAGGAGCTGTATCTTTTGATATGAGAATAAAGGCAGCTAAGAGTTTAATAGAGAGTGGTTGGAATATAAGGGTATGCTTTGACCCTATGATAAAAATAGAAAATTTTAATCAAATATATGGAGAGATGGTAAGAGATACATTCAAAGAGATTGATAGTTCAAAAGTGTTAGATGTAAGTATTGGAACTTTTAGAATATCTAAAGAGTATATGAAAAGAATGAAAAATAATAGAAAGAACTCGATTATTTTAAATTATCCATTCCAATGTCAAGAGGGAGTGTATACTTACTCGGCAGAGGAAAATGAAAAAATGCTAAATTTTATGAAAAACTTGATATTGGAGTATGTAGAGGAGAAAAAAATATTTATATAGAGGAGAAGAGATGAAAAGAGTATTGATAACAGGGGCTACCTCAGGGATAGGATTGGCTATATCAAAAAAGTTACTATCAATGGGATATATTGTTTATGGAGTAGGAAGAGATTTTAGCAAAGTTGATATAGAGAATAGTAATTTTTATCCAATAGTATGTGATCTTGTAAAGTATCAGAATATAGAAGAGATGGTAAAAAAATTAAAAAAAGAAGTTGAGATAGATATACTAATTAATTGTGCTGGGATTGGTTATTTTGGACCTCATGAAGAGATTAATCCAACAAAGCTCCATAAAATGATAGCTCTTAATTTAGAAGCTCCTTTAATATTAACTCAACTTTTATTGAGAGATTTGAAAAAAAGAGAGGGAGTTATTATAAACATATCCTCTATTACAGCTACTAAATCTAGTACATATGGATGTGCATATTCAGCTACTAAAGCTGGACTAGTTCATTTTTCAAAGGGATTATTTGATGAGGTAAGAAAAACGGGAGTTCAGGTCATATCAATCTTACCAGATATAACTAAAACCCCTTTTTATGATGAGTTAAACTTTAGAGAGGGAGAAGAGGAAGAAAGCTATATTCTACCAGAGTGTGTGGCTGATGCTGTAGAAAATATCCTTTCTCAAAGAAGAGGAACAGTAATTACTGAGGTAATTATTCAACCTCAAAAACATATTATAAGAAGAAAATAATATGAAAAATAATTTAAAAAAAACTTGACAAAAAAGGTAATATATAGTATATTATTATTGTGGTAAAAATGAAATGATTACAAAAAGTAATTAAATATAGAAGTTAAAATTTTTATATGAGATTTAAGGAGGAATTAAAATGGCAAAATGGAGATGTAAAGTTTGTGGAGAAATTATAACTGATGAGACTATAACTCAATGTCCTGTATGTAAAGCTGGAAAAGATAAATGGGAAGAAGTAGTAGAAGGAGCTGGAAGAGTTTGGGCTACTGAGCACAAAATCGGAGAAGGATTAGCTTGTGGAGATGCTGAAATAATCGCTGGATTAAGAGCTAACTTTGAAGGAGAGTGTACAGAAGTTGGAATGTACCTAGCAATGTCAAGAGTAGCTGACAGAGAAGGATATCCAGAAGTAGCAGAAGCTTACAAAAGAATAGCTTTCGAAGAAGCTGAGCACGCAGCTAAATTCGCAGAATTATTAGGAGAATGTGTAACTGCTTCTACTGAAGAAAACTTATCAAGAAGAGTTGAAGCTGAGTATGGAGCAACTTCAGGAAAATTCGATATCGCTAAGAGAGCAAAACAATTAGGATTTGATGCTATCCACGATACAGTTCATGAAATGGCTAAAGACGAAGCTAGACACGGAAGAGCTTTCGCAGGATTATTAGAAAGATATTTCGGAAAAAAATTCTAATTAATTCATAAGTAATAAAGAAAAACTAGGTAGGATTCCTATCTAGTTTTTTTATTTTCTAGTAAAAATATATTGATAAAATTAATGAGATAAAGTATAATTATAAAGTCTTAAATTAAAAAGGGAGGTAGAGATGAAAAAGAAATTTAATATGCCAGATACGTATGTAATAATATTTTTTGTTGTAATTTTTGCAGCAATACTGACACATACTGTACCTGTAGGGAAATTCCAAATGGAAAAAGTAACTTACATCACTGAAACAGGAGCAGAAAAAACAAGAGTTGTTCCAGTAGCAGGAAGTTTTGCATATGAATTAAATGAACAAGGGGAACCGTTAGTAAAAGGTGTTAAATTTTTTGAGCCAGGTGGAAACGTTGGTGTAGCTAACTATGTGTTTGAAGGAATAACAAGTGGAGATAAATGGGGAACTGCTGTAGGAGTAATAGCTTTTATTCTAATAACAGGAGGAGCTTTTGGTATAATACTAAGAACTAAGGCAGTAGAAGCTGGACTATTTTCTTTAATTAAGAAAACAAAAGGATCTGAGTATCTTCTATTACCAATAGTATTTTTCTTTTTCTCACTAGGAGGAGCAGTTTTTGGAATGGGAGAGGAAGCTATTCCATTTGCAATGGTACTAATTCCAATAGTTATTGGAATGGGATATGATGCTATAACTGGAATTTTAATAACTTATGTTTCAACTCAAATAGGATTTGCAACTTCATGGATGAATCCTTTTAGTGTAGCTATAGCTCAAGGAGTTGCAGGAGTTCCAGTGTTATCAGGAGCAGGATTCAGAATTGCTATGTGGATATTTTTTACGGGATTAGGTATAGCATTTACTTTAAGATATGCAAAAAGAGTAAAAGAGAATCCAAAGTCATCAATCTCTTACGAAACAGATGCGTATTATAGAAGTGAATTCAGTATTGAAGAGCATCAAGATATGGAATTTAAGCTAGGACATAAATTAGTATTAGCAATCGTAGTTTTAGGAATGGCTTGGATAATTTATGGAGTTGTAAAATTTGGATATTTCTTACCAGAAATAGCAACTCAATTTGTAATAATGGGAGTAGCATCTGGAATTGTTGGTGTTATATTTAAACTTGATGATATGAGAATCAATGATATAGCTTCATCTTTTAGAAAAGGAGCAGAGGATTTAATAGGAGCAGCTATAGTTGTTGGAATGGCAAAAGGAATTGTATTAGTATTAGGTGGAGCAGAAGCAGGAGAGCCAAGTGTTTTAAATACAGTTCTAAATTGGGTAGCAACAGGATTAAGTGGATTACCATCAGCAATATGTGCTTGGGTGATGTATATTTTCCAATCTATATTTAATTTCTTTGTAGTTTCTGGATCTGGACAAGCAGCTCTTACTATGCCAATAATGGCACCATTATCAGATTTAGTTGGAGTTCCAAGACAAGTTGCCGTACTTGCCTTCCAATTAGGGGATGGATTTACTAATCTAATAGTTCCAACTTCAGGTATATTAATTGCAATATTAGGAATAGCGAAATTAGATTGGATAGTTTGGGCTAAATTTCAATTAAAGTTTCAAGGAATTTTATTTTTCTTTGGTTCGTTATTTGTTATAGCTGGAGTATTAATGAATTTACAATAATATATGAGTAAAGGTTATAGATTAAATTAATATCTATAGCCTTTTTTTATTATATTTTTTTATAATCTGATTTACATTTAAAAAAATGTTATAATATATCTATATGTATACTAAATTAAGATGATATATTTGAAAAATGGAATATGGTAGGGAAGGAGAAAGTTATGTGTATTCAAGATTATGAAAAAATAATAAAGAGATATTTAAAGAAAAAAATAGGATTTTCTTTAGCAATAATGATAAGTTTTCTCATAACTGGAGAGATAATATATGGCTCTGAAGAATATAAGAATAAAGAGAAGAATACCCAATTCTTTTTTAATTTGTTTTTAAATAATTAATAAAAAGAAGAAAATTTTACTAAAGTAAGCATCAGCTATTAACAAAGTAAAACTTTCTTCTTTTTTATCTATAATTTTTTTAGGGTTATGAAATTTTTTATTTTATCTAACATCATTAATAACTTTTAAAACTTTTCCTATTACTTTGAACTCATCTTGAGGATAAACATAGATAGGTTGATAATTAGGATTATCACTTAAAAGAGCAAAGAAATTTTTAGTAACTTTTATTCTTTTGACAAATGACTCACCATTTACTAAAAATGCACCAACTTCTCCATCTCTTAATTCATTGCCTTGTCTACAAAGAATGATTGATTGATTTTTGATCGTAGGCTCCATTGAATCACCTTTTACATTTATAGCAAAAATATTTTCAGAATTTTTGATACCAGGTAAAGAGATATAATCTATTGGTTCTTCGTCAGTAATCATACCTATTCCAGCACTTATTCTTGAAAATAGAGGAATAAGTACATTATTATTTGAAATATCTTTAATTACTTTTCTTTTAGAAAGTTCTTTTTCATCAGATAATCTTTTTATTTCATTTAAAATAATAGCAGGAGTTCTTTCAATAGCTGCAAGATATTTTAATTTGTCACCCTCAGAAGGAGTAAGAAGTAATATTTTTACAAACTTATCTAGTATCTCTTCGCTAGGAGGATTTTTTACCTCTCCTCTTTCAATTCCATTATAGTATGATTGGGTAATACCAGCCATTTTTGCAAATTTATTTTGACTAAATCCAAGAGCTTCTCTTCTAGTTTTTAAATAAGTTTTAAAATCCATATCATTACC
>UMEL01023301.1_pt1 | contig 14962 bp, 12 predicted proteins | sample 1964741 | NCBI WGS metagenome assembly UMEL01 (sample SAMEA4836019, study PRJEB28245) | human gut metagenome | biome: gut microbiome; material: fecal sample | place: Denmark | collected 2008
TACGAGGTGCAAATGCATCCCCTTGAATCTTATTGAATAAGTTCGGTGGTGTACCTTCAATCGTCGGCAACGGTTCCCCTTTCACTCCTAGCTGTGGAAGGGAAGATAACAATGCCCATGTGTACGGATGCCATGCATCATAGAAAATCTCATTGACTGTACCATACTCAACGATCTGTCCCGCATACATTACCGCAACACGGTCCGCTACATTTGCCACAACACCAAGATCGTGTGTAATATAAATAACTGTCATCTTCAGTTCTTTCTGAAGATCTCTGATCAGATTCAGAATCTGTGCCTGGATTGTTACATCCAGCGCAGTCGTAGGTTCGTCACAGATCAGAATATCCGGATGACAGGCAGCTGCGATCGCAATGACAACACGCTGTCTCATACCACCGGAAAATTCATGTGGATACTGATTGTATCGCTTCTCCGGAAATGGGATTCCTACTTTTTCAAGCATCTCCAGTGCCATTTTCTTTGCCTCAGCACCTTTGATTCCCTGATTCAATTCGATACTTTCCTGAATCTGTTTTCCTACTTTTTTCAATGGATTTAGAGAAGTCATCGGATCCTGCATTACCATAGAAATTTTCTTTCCACGGATCGTTCTCCAGTCCTTCTCTTTTTTATATTTCGCCAGATCTTTTCCATCATACATGATCGATCCGTGTGTAATACTTCCATTGGAGTCAAGCATTCCTAAGAAAGACTTTGTAAACACTGACTTTCCTGATCCTGACTCTCCTACAATTGCAAGTGTTTCTCCTTCATAAAGGTCTAAGGAACATCTGCGAATCGCCGTCAGTTTTCTGCCACGTAAGCTAAACTGGATTTCTACATCTTTCGCAGACAAGATTGGTTCTTTTGTCATAGCAGTCCTCCGTTCTATACGTGATTTCTCGGGTCAGCCGCATCAGAGAACGCATTTCCCACAAGGTAAAATGTAACTGTAATAAGAGATACAATTACCGCCGGGAAAATCAGCAGATACGGGTGTTCGAGGAAATAGTTACGGGCATTTCTAAGCAGAATACCCAGTGACGGTGTATCGATTCCAAGTCCAAGTCCTAAATAAGATAACGTAGACTCAAGTGCAATTGTCGACGGGATCGACAGTGCAAGTCTCAGAATAATGATACTGATCAAATATGGAAGAATGTTCTTTACGAGCACTCTCCAGATCGGAGTACCTAAGCATCGTGAAGCAAGATTGTATTCTCTGTCACGATACATCATAACAAGGTTACGCACATTTCTCGCCATGGTCAGCCATCCGAATCCAATCAGTGAAATACACATAATTGTAAAGGACTGCCCAACAAGAAGCGCAATCAATGTCATATAAATGATAACCGGTACGTTATTAATAATATTATAAACTTCTGTCAAAATACGATCGAGGCTTCTTATATATCCCCAAATACAGCCAATGATAACTCCGAGCACACACTCTCCAAGCGCAACGATCAGCGCCAACTTAATGGATGTCTGTGCTGCATACCATACCTGACACCAGTAATCACGTCCGAGGTTATCTGTTCCGAACCAATATTCACCATTCGGTGACTGAAATGCCATAGCCGAATTTGTTTTTAATGCAGCATAATCATATTTTCCAATATGCAGTGCGATGAAAGAGAAAATTACAAGTGCAAAAAAAACAACGGCCATCACAACTGCTGATTTTTTCTTCAGAAAATTCTGGAACACGGATTTCCAATAAGAATAGTCTGAATATCCGGTACGTTCCGCTTCTTCTGCAGAATATTCCACGAACCGAAATAAATCATCTTTTTTCTCATTTTCGCCCATTATCGCGTTCCTCCTTTTCCTGTAAGTTTAATTCTCGGATCAAGTAACATCATAAGAATATCTCCGAGGAATACACCCAGTGTACCAAGCACTGCGTAAAGGACTACAAGTGTCTGCACGACATTTACGTCATAGCGGACAATCGCATCCGTAAGAAGTGGTCCCATTCCCGGTACAGAGAAGAATCTTTCTACCAAAAGAGATCCACCTATCGTGTAGAGAAATGACGCCGGAACATATTGAGCCAGCGGTACAAATGCGTTCTTAAAGACATGTTTAATCATAATTCCCGCAGAAGAAGTACCCTTCACACGAGCCAGCTTAATGTAATCCTTATTCAGTTCATCTACCATATAACGTCTCGTCCAGAGTGCATAACTTGCGATAGATGCCAGTGACAGACATACGATCGGAAGTATACTTGTCTCTGACGGATTCCGTGTCGAATAAAGCGACGGAAGCCCGAGCACTTTCGAACCAAATGCCAACACAAGTGAGTATGACACAAGGCTTGGAACCGCATTTACAAAAATTGTGTATGCTGTTCCTACATGATCTAAGATCCGGTCTTTGTTTAATGTCTGGATAATACCGATAAGGATACCTACAAAAAGGGAAATCACAAGTGCAGTACATCCAAGTTTCATAGAAATTGTAAATTTATCGCCAATTACCGATACGACATCAACACCGTTCTGAATTCTTCTGGATTCGCCAAAATCGAATTTCAGAAGTTGCCCATAATAACGAACGAGTTGTTTCGGCATCGGATCTAACAGTCCTGCTGCCTGTAACTGCTCTTCTTTCTGCTCTGGTGTAAACTTCATTAACTGATCTTCTGTAAAGAAATAGTCTGTCGGAAGCATTCTCATCAACAGAAAAACGATCGTTACAACAATCAGGACTGTCACAACAGATTGTAACAGTCGCTTGATTGTATACTTAAACATTATTTATTAAATTCCTCTGCGAATTTCTCGTAATCTTCCGTAGTATAGGCGTCTACGGATGTCTCCCAGTTTTTATATTTTGCATTCTGCATACCATAGATTGCATGAGATACTGAGTAATCATTGATCTTTGATAACTGCCATGAAATCTCAAGGTTGTATGGGATTGTCATCGCATGTTTTAACATGTAAGCTTCTGCCTGTGCATATGCTTCATATCTTTCATCAAGATCTCCTGTAATTGCATTCGCTTTGTTTACAAGGTCTGTAAATTCTTTCCATGTAGCGATCAGTTCAGGATCTGTAGCATCGTTGATGTTTGTGTAGTTCATTGAATAGTAAGCTGTCTCTTCTCCGTATGTCTCCTGTCCGAGGAAGTTCTGCACATCACCGTAGTCAGCTCCCCATCCATTCATAACAACAGACTGAAGACTTGGATCGATAACTTCCTGAGTTAAGCTGGATACATATGTTCCGATGTTTAATTTTATATAATCATCCCCAAGACATTCTGCAAAGTTTTCCTGAAGAACTGTTGCAGAGTCAAGTGCTAACTGAGAACCAGCCGGGATATAGTAGTCCATCTCAACCGGGAATTTAACACCTTTTGCAGAGAGTTCTTCTATTGCCTGTTTCTTAAGCTCTTCTGCTTTTTCTTTGTCAAGTCTTCTCATCTTCTTGCCGTTAGACTCTGGAAGTTCGATTAATTCTTCTACTCTGTCAACGTACTCTGTACCATCTGAGAAGTATACAAGACCTTTCATTGTGTAAGCTGTATTCTCGCAGCTAAGTGGATTGATCATGTTTGCTCTCTCATAAGTTTTTGTCAGGTCAAGTCCGTAGTAGATAGACTGACGGAATGCTTCGTTTGCAATCGCTGTATTCCAGTTTGTATCATCAGATCCGTCTTCGTTCTTCTTTGCATAGTTGAATTTCATCTGGTAAGAGAATTTATTAGGAAGTTTCTCTGTCAGATAATCGTGATACTGGTTGTTCTCATCTTCGTAGATTGCTCTTAAGTTTGCTTCTGCAAGGTCGATTGTATCGATTTCTCCTGTATCATAGAGAGAGTATCCAACTGTTACGTCTTCGACCAGTTTAATTGTAACTGTATCGAAAAGTTTACAATCTTTGTCCCAGTAGCTTTCGTTCTTTGTCAGAGTCTTTGTGTTACCCTGGATGAACTCTGTTAAGATGTATGGTCCGTTGTACCATAATTTATCGATTCCTACAGATTTTACATTTTCTACACCAACTTCATCGATGAAGCCCTGAGAAATCGGGTACAGACATGCAGATACTGCTACTGTATCAAAATATGGTGTCTCTGCTATACAGTGGTAAACTACTGTATAATCATCTGGCGTTTCGATTCCTACCATCTCAAGGAATTTCGATTTGTCAAGCTTTAATGCCTCATCTGCTGAGAGTGATTTTGTATATTCACGGTATTCCTTTGCACCTTTGATCATTGAGATTGGCATAGATGTGTTGTTACCAGCATCGTTCTTGTGTGCATTCAGGATCCACTCAAGAGCTGTTACAAAGTCATCTGCAACCATGTCAGCCTTTTCATTTCCCTGCTGGTCTACCCATTTCACATCGTCTCTCATCTTAAATGTCCATGTAAGACCATTATCTTCTGTACCCCATTCTTTTGCGATACCTGCCACTAACTGTCCTTTTGGATTTGTCTCAAGGAAACCTTCGTTTGTGTTACAAAGTACGTTTAAGTCAGCTGCCATCTCCGTATTCAAAACAAATACGTTCTCCATCTCACGCTGTGGCACTTCATAAGTCACAAGATCTTTAATCTCTTCTGAAGCCCCTTTTTCGCCTTTGGATTCTTTCTTGCCACTTCCACATCCAACAGTTGTTACTGCGAGTGCAGCTACCAGTGCAAGTGCAAGCCATTTGCCTCGTTTTTTCATAACTTTCTCCTCCTTTTATAATTTATAGCATTAAAGTTATTATAATTTTTCATTGCTGCATTGTCAATAAATTTTTTCATTTTTTTGCATGTTTACGCAAAATACTTTTCTCATCGTAATTCATCAGAATTTTCTATCTTTTTAGTATTTTTATATATTTTGTATTTCATCTACCCCTTTTTCCTTTTCTTTTGTCTATGCATCTACTGCCTATATTCTCGTATATATGATTTTCATATTCTTCATATAGTAGATTTTTTACGAAAATCGCATTGATCTCACAAGTATTTTTCTAGCTTTTCTCCTTATAAATATTTATTCATTCTTATATTGTATCATTTTTCTACATTTCAAAAAACATAGGATTTTTCTGATGCCACATCCAGATATTCCTTCAATAATTTCAGAGAGTTTCCAAATTTTTGCAAGAAAAGATTTCTAATAATTCAAAAAACTGACTTTGACTGTAATTTTCTCTCGCAGGTATCAACCGGATTCTTACAAAATATGACTAAAAATACTCTTACTCATTTTCTAAAGTTTTATGGGGCAGAATGAAAATACATTCTGCCCCATAAAACTTTCTATCAATTTCATCTAAGCCTCTACCGTTCCTCTGTGCTTGCCGCAGCTCTTAATCGCTCGCCAAACTCGCTGCTCAGTGAAATCTTTCCTATATAAAATACTTCCCCTGTTGCAAATACTTCCCAGTCATCCTGAATCTCTACTTGAAGCTTTCCGCCCGGCATATGAACCGTCACACCTGGATTTGTCATGCCAAGCTTATATGCAACGCCCGCTGCTGCACACGCACAACTTCCTGATGCCAATGTATAACCGACTCCTCTTTCAAAGATCTCAATCTGAATATTCTCCTGGTCAATCACTTTTAATAGCTGTGTGTTGATCTTATTTGGGAAATATCTGGCAATCTCCGCATAATCACCAATCTTACAGACAAGTGGTTTAGAAATCTCTCGCATCGGGATCACACAATGCGGATTTCCAATCGACACACAAGTAACCGGATATAAAGTTCTTCCAAATACCATGTCTTCATTGATGACTTCTCTGCGCTCTCCCGTTACCGGAATCTCATCACTCCAGAAAGAAAGCTTTCCTGCCGAAGCGCGCAGCCTGCTTCCATCCTCATTCAGATATGTTACCTGAATCGCTCCGCCCAGTGTGTAGAAAGTTACATGCTTCTTCTGAATGTATCCGGCATCCTTCAAATATTTTGCAAAAATACGATCTCCATTCCCACTTTTCTCCGCTTCACTTCCATCCGGATTCCATACTTTCACATAAATTTTATCTTCCTGAAAAATAGGTCCTTCGAGAATTCCATCCGAACCCATCCCAAAATTTCTGTCACAGATCATTCGGACATTCTCTTTTGTCAGCTTTAACTCATTTTTATTCGGATCAAATACAAAGTAATCATTTCCCAATCCATGATATTTTTCCAACACAATATTCATCACTGTAACCGCGCCTCCTTTTTCTTCATCATAACAAGCATTATTCCGTAATAATATAGAAATAGTGCTTTCTATATTGCAGATAGTGCTGTATAATCATCGTAACAGCTATGAAGCACAACCGTAGTACAATTGATTTTTTATGATCTGCTATTACTATATGGGAAATGATTTGTTGATATTCTTTCTCTCCCTAAACAGAAAAAATAATTTTAGGAATCCTCTGACCCGTGCGATGCAACACACTGTTTCCTAGCTGAAAATCGAACACAAGGAGACTGCCTTTATGGAAACTTACGAGAAAAAAGGATACTTATACAGCGATTTCCGCCTGTTTTACCTGACGGACACCGCTTCCAAGGAATTTGAATATCACTATCATGACTTTGATAAGATCACAATTTTTCTGAAAGGAAATGTCCAGTACACGATTGAGGGGAAATCTTACCAACTACAGCCTTATGACATCGTCCTTGTCAGCCACAATGATATCCATAAGCTAAACGTACAAGATTCGGAACCATATGAACGAATCGTCGTCTACATCTCCCCGGAATTTATCAATACTCACCAGACGGCAGATTATGACCTCAGCGAGTGCTTTCAAAAGGCAAAAAAAGAACATACGAACGTACTTCGGACACACTCCCACGCAAAAAACACGCTGGTGCGCGCCGTTGACAATCTGAAACATTCATTTTCCGATGTCGGATACGCCAATACGCTCTATCAGAAAATTCTCTTTCTGGAATTTATGATTCATCTGAATCGTGCAACCTTGAATGAACAGTTGGAATTTATCGACACAGACCATTGTAATACAAAAGTTGTGGAGCTTCTCCAGTATATTAACCGAAATCTGACCACAGACTTAAATATTGATGATCTCGCTGCCAGATTTTATGTTAGCAAATACTATATGATGCGTCTGTTCAAAACCGAGACCGGATATACGATCGGAAACTATATCAATTACAAACGATTACTTCTCGCCAAAGAACTGATTGCCTCCGGAGAGCCAATCACTCAAGCGTGTTACGACTGCGGATTTAAAAACTATTCCACGTTCTCGCGCGCATACAAATCTCACTTTGGAGAATCTCCCAGACAGATTCGCGATACTCTCTGACTTTTTCTTCTCGTTCCGGCAATGAGACGCTCCTTGCTAAAAAATAACGTCTCTATAATTTAATCACAAATGCCGGAACCGGAGGATGATTCGGGCGATTATAGTATTCACTGACGATCACAAGATATTTCTTCGGATCAAGTTCTTTCAGGTAAGCTAAAATCCGCTCTTTTTCTTCAAATCCACTGTCCCCTCCACTATAAATGCAAAGACTCATCAACCCATCTTTCTTCAATAGTCGCAATCCTTCCTCGATCGCCTGCACACTCGTATCTGCCTTTGTCGCAAGTGTATGATCCCCTCCCGGCAGATAGCCGAAATTAAACGTGATGCAGCTGACTGTATTTTCCTTTGCGTAAGCTCCCATATGCACATGGCTGTCCAGCACAACTTCTGTCCGTTCTGCATATCCACATGCATCTATCTTTCTTTTTGTCTCCTGTACCGCCTGCTCCTGGATGTCAAAAGCAATGACGCTTCCCGATGCTCCCACAAGCTCTGCCAGAAGAAGGGTATCATGCCCATTGCCAGCAGTCGCATCGATACAAATATCCCCTTCCAGCACATGCCCTCCGATAAAATGATGGCACCATTCGGTAATCTGATATTTCTTCATCTTTATCCCCGCTTTCCCTTTTTCAAAATTTATACATGCATTATACTATTGATTCGAAATACCGTCACCTACTTTTGAGCATCTTGCGGAAAAACATTACAAAGAACCTCAATCTATGTTATGATACATATATCTATATCAATTTGCCCTCCTTCGGGCAGAAAGGACTTTTATGCAATTATACGATTTAAAGGAAACAAAAGAACGTGTCATCCTCGTCGGTGTGCAGGCAGATGACAATGAAGATACAGAAAAATCACTGGATGAATTGGAAGAACTGGCACAGACTGCCGGGGCCGAGACAGTTGGACGGATCATCCAGAACCGGGAGCAGATCCACCCTGGCACTTACGTCGGCAAGGGAAAACTGGATGAAATTAAAAATCTCCTCTGGGAGACAGATGCCACTGGAATCATTTGTGATGATGAGCTCTCTCCTGCACAACTTGGAAATCTCCAGGATGCACTGGATACAAAAGTCATGGATCGCACTTTGATCATCCTTGACATCTTTGCAGAACGCGCCTCTACAAATGAAGGTAAAATTCAGGTGGAACTTGCACAGCTGAAATACCGCCAATCCCGCCTGGTTGGTCTTGGAAAATCACTTTCCAGACTCGGCGGCGGAATCGGTACAAGAGGTCCCGGAGAGAAAAAACTTGAAATGGACCGCCGTCTGATCAAAGGACGCATTGCCCAGCTAAACCGTGAGTTAAAAGATGTCAAACGGCACCGGGAAGTGACCCGTGAGCAGCGAAGCCGCAATCATATCCCGGTCATCGCTATCGTCGGCTATACAAATGCAGGTAAATCTACACTGCTAAATCGTCTGACCGGAGCCAGTGTTCTTGAGGAGGATAAGCTGTTTGCCACTTTAGATCCAACGACCAGAGGACTGAAACTTCCAAGCGGTCAGGAAGTGCTTCTGACAGATACCGTCGGATTTATCCGAAAGCTTCCTCATCATCTGATCGAAGCATTCAAAAGTACATTAGAAGAAGCGAAATATGCAGATATGATCTTACATGTAGTCGATGTTTCCAACCCACAGATGGATGAACAGATGTATACCGTCTACGAGACACTACAAAATCTGGATGTCAAAGATAAAGTGGTCATCACCGCTTTCAACAAGCAGGATCGACTGACAGAAGTTCCGATCATCCGTGATTTCAAGGCAGATCACATCGTAAATATCTCTGCGCGGACCGGTCAAGGACTGGATACCCTGCAATCTGTCATTGAACAGATTCTGCGCGAACGAAAGATTGAAATTTCAAGAACCTATTCTTACGCCGATGCCGGAAAGATCCAGCTGATCCGTAAATACGGAGAACTTTTGGAGGAAGAATACCGGGAAGATGGCATCTTTGTCCACGCATTTGTCCCAAAAGAACTTTATGGAAAAATAGAAGGCAGGGAGTAATCTCCACTGCCTCTTATTTTTATCTTGTCCGCAAAAATTCTGCTTCTTTCTTTGCCGCTTCATCGTCAGGGTATTTTGCAATATATTCTTCTATCTTTGCCTTTGCACTCTCCCAATCATACAATTTTTCATAGGCGGCAATCTGATTAAATTCCATTTCCTGTGTCAGTTCTGCACTGTTTCCCTCTGACTGTAACCCAAGATTATAATGATTCAGTGCACTCTGATAATCGCCAAGCTGCATCTCACAGGAAGCTAGCAGATTATAGAGTGTCCCCGTCTTTTCTGTACCTGCATTCAATGCTTTCTGAAATGCATTTCTCGCCTCTTCATATTTCTGCTGTTCCCAGTAGACAAGTCCCATTCCTAAGTATGCCTCTGCCTGCTCCCCCCCTGACTCTGCTTCCTTTTGAAAAAGTTCCAGTGCCTCATCATATTTTTTCTGCTCAAACAGTTCCATACCTTCCTCCGTCGCTCTGGTACATCCGGCAAAAACTAGAAGCATAAATACCAGCACACACAGCGCCCATTTTTTACTTTTCAACACAATTCCTCCCTGATTCATTATTTTTCCACATACATTTCGTCATGCTGTGGATTCCCCATATTCTTTCTTTTCCTGACAACTTGCAGACATTTTCCCTATCCCGGATATTTCAGCAGACACAGCGCATTAAATAATGTAACCAGCATAATGATCACATCTGCGGTAATCGCCGTCCACATAGAGATCAACCCCGTTGCCGCCAAGGTCAGTAAAATCAATTTCATGCCGATTGACAGCACGGCATTCTGGCGGATTGCTCCGATTGTCTCCCTTGCAATCCTGAGGATTACAAGAATCATCGACGGATCATCTTCCATCAAAACGATATCTGCCGCTTCCACCGCCGCAGCAGCTCCAAGTGTTCCCATCGCAATTCCGATATCCGCCCGCTTTAATACCGGGGCATCATTGATACCATCACCAACATACACTAACTTCTCATCTTCCTGCTGAGAATCAATAAACTCCTCTACCTTCTCAACCTTTTCCGCCGGAAGCAGATTCGTATAAATGTGATCCATGTTCAGCAACTTGCCAACAGCTCCTCCTACAATCTCATTATCCCCTGTCAGCATGACCAATTCCTTATGATACCGCCTTTTCAGAATATCCATCGTCTCCCGCACTTCTTTTTTCAACGTATCACCGATCACAATATATCCAGCATAAACTCCATCGAGTGCAACATACACGATCGTACCTGCTGCACGCACTTTTGGAACAGCAATCCGCAGTTCCCTTAAAAGTTCTCGATTTCCTGCATATGCCGCCTTCCCATCAATCAGAGCATAGATCCCCTGTCCCGGAATTTCCTGAACTACCTCGATCCGCTGTTTCTCTACTTCCTTTTTATACATTTTCTGCAGTGACATAGAAATCGGATGATTCGAAAAGTACTCGATATATGCTGTCAGCTCCAAAAGTTCTTCTTCCGTCATTCCCTCCGGATGAATTTCCTTTACTTCAAACACTCCCTCGGTCAGTGTTCCGGTCTTGTCAAACACAAACGTATCTGCCTTTGTCAGAAGTTCTAGCTGATGACTGCTTTTGATCATTACACCTTGTCTTGCTGCCGCTCCGATTCCTCCGTAAAAGGTCAGCGGAATTGAAATAACAATCCCCCACGGGCACGCAACAATCAGAAATGTGAGCGCGCGGTAGATCCATGTGTACCAGTCACCTTCTGCAAATGTATTTGGTGGAACAATCGCCAAAAGAGCTGCCGCCAACATGATGATCGGCGTATAAATCGACGCAAACTTTGTGATCGTCCGCTCGCTGTCTGTCTTCGTATCATTGGCTTTCCGCACCATCGCCATAATCTTCGCAGCCGTAGAATCTTCATATTTCTTTACCACTTCCGCTTCCAACGCCCCGGTCAGATTAATGCTGCCACTATATAGCATCGCCCCTGCCGTCACAGTCTGCGGAAGAGACTCTCCAGTCAGTGCCTTGGCATCAACCATACTTTCCCCTGATAACACTCTGCTGTCCACCGGAATCCTCTCTCCCGGACGGATCAAAATGATATCGCCACATTCCAGTTCCGATGGCTCCACTTGCACTTCCTGCTCATGACTCTTTCGATTTGCAAACTCCGGGGCAATGTCCATCATATTTGCAATAGATTTCTTTGATCGGTACAGCATGACTTCTTCAAGAATCGAACCAATCTGAAACAATAATAAAACAGAAATGCCTTCTACATACTGAAAAATAAGAAAAGAGCATGCTGTCGCAATAAGAATCAGCAGATATTCATTAAAAATCCGCTTCTTACAAAAACTCCGCACAGTCTTTTCCACCACACCAGCTGCGATTATCATATAAGTCGCCGCAAACAAAATAACTTCCTGCTGCAGCGTAAGATCCATTTTCTTTAAAAACACCAGTTCTCCCAAAAACGCTGCTGCCCCGATTCCTGTCAGTAACATATTTCTTCTGACTGCTCTGATTCCTCCCACTTTCGCTCTCCTCTTACTCACGAATATGTTCCATTCCCTGATTCATAATGGTTTTGATATGGCTGTCCGCCAGCGAATAGAACACGGTTTTTCCTTCTCTTCTGTTTGTCACAAGCTTCATCTGCTTCAAAACACGCAGCTGATGCGAAATTGCAGACTGTGTCATCTGAAGTACCTGAGCAAGATCACAGACACACATCTCTGACTGAAATAGCACATAAAGCATTTTTACTCTTGTCAGATCTCCAAAGACTTTAAAAAAATCTGCAAGATCCTGCAGTTCATCTTCCACAGGCATATCCTTCTTCACTTTTTCCACCGTCTTCTCGTGCACATGTTTCAGCTCGCACTGCTCCACTTCCGCTTCCTCTATTTTCTTCATAATGATATCTATCTCCTTCATTTCTGTTTCATTATCGTTCACTTTGATTTTGTTTGTCAATACTTTTCTTACATTTCACAGAAAAGGAAGTGCTGCTTCCATGGATTTCCACTTCGCATCACTTCCTCCTGATATATTTCTATTTTTTCTTATATAAAATACGGATGGAGTTTAGTACACAGAGCATTGCAACTCCTGTATCCGCAAACACAGCCAGCCACATATCCGCAAATCCTGCCAGCCCAAGCACCATAACAACGACCTTAATTGCCAATGCAAACAGAACGTTCTGCTTCGCAATACGGTTTGTACTTCGCGCAATCTCCAGCGATGCCGGAATTGCCTCCATCGAAGAAGTCATAAACACCACATCAGCAGCTTCAATAGCTGCATCGGCTCCGCTTCCCATCGCTGCTCCGACATCCGCTCCTGCAAGTACTGGTGCGTCATTGATTCCGTCCCCGACAAACATTACCGAACCATTCTGCTCTCGGATTTTTGTCAGCTCACCTAACTTTTCTTCTGGCAGAAGTCTTGCATGCACTTCATCAATGCCTGTCTGCTCTGCTACTGCTTCCGCGCTTTCCTTTGCATCTCCGGTCAGCATTGCAGTGCGTATTTTCTGCCGTTTCAGTTCCTGTACCGCCGAGACAGCATCTTTTTTAATCGTATCAGAGATCACAAGAAATCCCGCAAATTCTCCGTCAACTGCAACAAGTACTTCCGTTCCATATGACCCCTTTGGACCATTTGTCAAATCTACCTGATACTGTTCCATCAGCTTCTGATTTCCACAGAGAATCTGTCTGCCATCCAAAACTGCCTCAATTCCTTTTCCAGAAATTTCTGTGATCCGTTCCGGATCAGGAACAGACACCTTTCTCTCTTCTGCTGCCAAAAGAATGCTTGTTCCAATCGGATGAGTGGAATTCTTCTCACAGACTGCGGCAAGACGGAGTAATTCTTCCTCTTCCATTTCATTTGCCACACATTTCTGCACAACAAAATTTCCTTCTGTGATTGTTCCCGTCTTATCCATGACAACGGTCTTTACTCCTTGCAGCGCCTCGATTGCAACACCACCTTTGAATAAGATTCCTCTCTTAGATCCTGCTCCGATTCCAGAGAAAAAGGCAAGTGGCACACTCAGTACAAGCGCACATGGACAACTAATAACTAAGAAAGTCAGCGCCGTATACACCCAGTAGCTCCAGTTTCCAGTGACAAGTGATGGAAGAATCGCCGTCGCAAGAGCAAGCGCCACAACAAACGGCGTATAGACTCTTGCAAATCTTGTGATAAACTTATCAATTTTCGGCTTGCTAGCAGCTGCATGTTCTACAGAATCCAGAATTCTTGTCACCATGGAATCCTCCAATACCTTTTCTACACGCATCTTCAACAAACCTGATGTGTTGACACATCCAGATACTAAAGAATCTCCTTTCTCAACTTTGACCGGAACTGGTTCCCCGGTTACCGGTGAAGTATCGATCCTGCTCTCACCATCTATTACTGTACCATCCAGCGGAATACGATCTCCCGGCCGCACGATCAAAAGATCTCCGACTTGTGCCTGCTCTGCCGGAATGACTTCTGTCACCCCATTCTGTTCCCGGCTGACTACTTCCGGTCTTAAATCAACCGCGCTCATGATCTGTCCACGGCTCTTTTCCACAGCAATATGCTCAAACATCTCTCCAATCCGGTAAAACAGCATGACACCGACTGCTTCTGCATATTCCTGGATTGCAAATGCACCAAGTGTTGCAATACTCATCAGGAAATTTTCATCGAGCATTCTTCCCTTACAAATATTTTTTCCCGCAGTAAGCAGAATCTCCCATCCAAGCGTCAAATAAGAACTCACAAATAAGATGGTAGAAAATAATTCGTATTTGTCCTTCAACAAAATTCCCGCAAGAAACAATCCCGCTCCTGCTACAATTTCTATGCGTTCCCGTTTCTGTTCTCTTTTCTTTTCCTGCTGTTCCTGCTCCCTCTTTTTCTTTTCTTCTTTCTTATTTACCGATACCTTCCTTTTTACAATCACTTCAGACTCAATCGCAGCACAGATCTTCTGAAATTCCTCCAGCAGGTCCTTGTCACCTTCCGTGACCACTTGAAGCTGATTTGTCGTAAATGTGATTGTCGCCTCTTTCACCTCAGGCAGCGCCTGTATCCTTGCTTCCATCTTGGAAGCACAGTTCGCTCATCCAAGATTATCAAGCAGATACGTCTGTATTCTACCCTTTCTATGTGATGAAATAGACTTTTCTTTGTTATCCTCATTCTCCTTGTTCTGGTGGGAATGTGCGTGGTGATGTCCTTCACAGCCACAAGTTTTCCCATGCTCATGGTGGGAATGTGTATGCTCGTGATCATGATGATCTCCTTCACAGCCACAAGCTTTCCCATGCTCATGGTGGGAATGCGTATGCTCGTGATCACGATGATCTCCTCCGCAGCCACAAGCTTTCCCATGCTCATGGTGGGAATGTGTATGCTCATGATGATGTTCCCCACAGTGTTCATGAATCTCTTTGTCAACAGATTCTGTCAGCTCTGTCTCTCTGCCTTTTTTTGTTCTTTCCTCTATTTTCAAGCGTAAGCACCTCCTAAACATATGAATAACTGTTCATATGTTCATATAAACATTTTCCAATCATTTTGTCAAGGCTTATCTCCTATTTTTTGTTTTATCTTTCCGTTTTA
>UMEL01050687.1_pt1 | contig 14910 bp, 10 predicted proteins | sample 1964741 | NCBI WGS metagenome assembly UMEL01 (sample SAMEA4836019, study PRJEB28245) | human gut metagenome | biome: gut microbiome; material: fecal sample | place: Denmark | collected 2008
TGCGAATATGTTGATGAAATTGAACAGCTTGCCATTGACCGGTTAAAGCTGTTGTTCGGCGCACAGTATGCTAATGTCCAGCCCCATTCGGGTTCACAGGCAAATATGGCTGTTTTCGGCGCTCTGCTTAAACCCGGCGACACGGTGTTGGGCATGAGCCTTGATGCCGGCGGACATCTTACTCACGGCGCTAAAGTTTCTTTTTCGGGAAAATGGTTTAATGCCATACAATACGGCGTTGAACGAGAATCCGGATTAATTGATTACGAGCAGGTCAAAAGCCTGGCCGTCCACCACAAACCGAAGCTTATCATTGCCGGATGCTCTTCATATCCGCGGCAGATTGACTTTGTCAAATTCAGAGCCATTGCCCATGAATGCGGAGCAATGCTGATGGTTGACATGGCGCATTTTGCCGGACTGGCGGCAAGCGGGCTCTACCCCAATCCGCTGACTTATGCCGATGTCGTTACCACAACAACTCACAAGACGCTGCGAGGTCCCCGCGGCGGCGCCATTCTGACCAACAATGCCGATATTGCAAAAAGAATCAATTCTGCAATTTTTCCAGGCATGCAGGGCGGCCCTTTGGAACATATTATTGCAGCAAAAGCCGTTTGCTTTAAAGAGGCAATGAGCGAAGACTTTAAGCTTTACTCTGCACAGGTTATAAAAAATGCAAAAGTTTTGGGAGATACCCTGCTTAAGCGCGGGTTAAAACTGGTTACGGGAGGAACAGACACGCATTTGCTTTTGGCCGACCTGACGCCTAAAGGAATTAACGGCAAAGAATTAACCGAAGCGCTGGAACGTGTTAACATTACGGCCAACAAAAATGCCATTCCGTTTGACCCGCTGCCGCCAACGGTTACGTCCGGCATCAGGCTCGGCACGCCGGCCGGAACGACGCGGGGATTTAAGGAAGCGGAATTTGAACTTATCGGCAATGCCATCGCCGATATTGTCGATGCCCTGCATACGGACAAAGAAACGGAAATTATGTCCGGCGTTAAAAAACGCATTGCGGCTTTGACTGCGGCTTTTCCTATTTATGAGGCATAGTCCGACACCGCTAACCATGTCTATATTATCAAATGCCGAGGTTGCAAACGCAGAAATTGCAAACGCCGGGAGTTGTTTCTGATTACGGGAAAAATTTCAGGCGTTTTGCAGCCATGGCGCGAAGCCGCTTTTTATCTTCTTTGCCAACTCGGTACGAATCGCATATTTTGCTTATACTTTTACGGAAAACGAATTTATCCGGTACTGCTGTTTGTAAAAAATCTTCAACTTCATGAGGAAATTTTACATAAGCTACGGAAAGAAACCATGCTGCCGCCATTTTATCATAAAACCCGACAAATACCTGCGAAGAAACAGCGGACAGCAGCTCCGGCAAATATTCGGGGGTGAGAAAATACATCAGCGCCAAAACATAAAAGAAGCGTATCTCATATTCTCGTGCACTATGCAGATATGTTTTGAACTCCTGATAAAACAGAGCGGGATTTTTACCGACTTCCTTTAGGTCCCCGCAGAAAATATCGCATACAGCCCAATTATTTATGCAGGGAACAAAATTTTTAATCATAGCGATTTTGTCGGGTTCGGGGATTTTTATCCCGGCTGTTAAGAGGGCGTAAAACATAAACTCTTCATGATAAAACAGACTCGAACGGGAAAGCGCCAGATATTCTCCGGCTTTTCCCTCCTTGATCCATGATTTGGCCAATTGACGCAGGTGCGGAATACGGACGCCGAGCAGCGGCGTTTCCGGAGGCAGAAGTTTCCCTGAAAAGATACGATACGGCTCGTCCGCTTTCTGCCGCAGCAGCTGCAGAGCTTCAACGCGTAGCAACTGCTCCTGTTCAGTCCGGCCGGAGGCGGAAGAATGAGGCGAGTGAGGATTAGACATGTGAGTGCGGGATGAGTTTTCAGTAAGCATTGCGTTCAATATCTTTTAGATAAGAAACTGTTTCCTGCTCCAGCTTGGAGGCAGCATCCTCATCGCAGACATAAATCCCGTGGCGGTGCATCTGCAGAGCGCTGACAGCCCAGCGGTGATTGACGCTGCCTTCTATCGCAGCTCTGGTCGCTTCGGCTTTGGCTGCACCGGTCGCCAGCAGCATAACTTCACGGGCATCCATAATCGTACCTGTTCCAACCGTCAAAACCGTATGCGGCACCTTGCTGATATCTCCCCCAAACAATTTGGCTTTAATTTTCATCGTTTCGGTTGTCAGGGTTTTGACGCGCGTATGAGAATCGAGAGAAGAAAACGGTTCATTAAAAGCAATATGGCCATCGGCACCAACCCCGCCGACAAACAAGTCTATGCCGCCTTTCTGACGGATTGCCAGTTCAAAATTGGAGCACTCTTTTTCATAGTTTTTGGTTCTGCCGTCAAGAATATAAATATTGACGGCTTTGGTATCTACGTGCTTCAGAAGATATTCGTCCATATAGCTCTGACAACTCTGAGGCGCATTTTTCTCAAGCCCGATAAATTCATTCATGCAAAAAATAACCACATTGGCAAATGACAATTTTCCGGCACGGTTTAATTCTACCAGCTTTTTATACATTCCCTTTGGAGTGTCCCCCATCGGCAACCCCAAAACAAAAGGTTTGGCCGGCGTAGGACGGGCGCGGTTTATCCTGTATGCAATGTAGGTTGCCGCCCAATCGGTTACTTGTTCATAATCTGGTTTTATAATTACCCGCATGGTTCGTCTCCTTTTTGCAGAGGTTAGTTCTTTATGCTGATAATATACAAAACGATTAGTAAACTTTTTGCTAATTCCAATCCTGATATTCATAGCTTTTCGTCCGCGGATTATAGCGGCATCGGTAGCTTTGATATTCCGGTTTCAGGATATACAAATCGTCGCGATTCAGCGGAATGTACATTTCGTTCAGCAGGTGCGAACTTATCCAGTGTATCGGATACTTTCCTATATCGCCGCGGTATTCGCGGTATGTATCATAGTAATTTTTGCCGTAAATAATTTTCGGACGGTATTTGCGGATAAGGCTTTCCAAATCCGCCGTCGGGCGGATGCCTATGGTGGCGGCGATAACATCTATCTGCCCTTTCAGATTCCAAATAAAATCAATATCTTTATTAAACAGATTGTAGCCGATGCGATATCCGTTTACGACATAATCGCAGGGATTTACCAACCGCAGGACAAATCCCGACGCACCATATTTGTAATCGTCGCCCACGGTTATCCGCCGACTGTATATATCGGCATAAATTCCCCCGAGTATGACAAAATAACCTGCAAACACCAACGCCAGCCACTGCCTTTTCCTTATCATTTCCGAAGCAGCCACGCCGGCCATCGTTGACGCTACGGCATGAAGAAAGGCAAAATAATAAACAAAGGGCGTGAAATAATAAAAACGAATGATGTATTCAAACGCGAAAACCGCACCGATGATTTTTACATACAGGTTTCCGCTCCAACCGCAGCGTGCCAGAGCGTAAAAGGCCAACAGGAGCGGAACAGTCATCTCAAAGCTCGGATGAATAAAACGCCTAGTATAAAAGACATCGGGTATATGCGAATTCAGCTCAAAATTGGCTTTGAAATACATTGCCAAAACATCTTCATAGTACAAAAATGCAAGAAAAGCTGCATATAAAAGCATAGGCAATGCCGCCGCAACCAGACAGTCTTTCCAGACAGCACGCCCCGTGTACAACAGCCATAAAATAATCGCCCCCATGCCGATTAAAACCAATGCGGCTTTCTGCGTAAACATAAAGGCGGCGAAAAACAGCAAAAAGGACAGAACAAGCGCACTGACGTTACGAGACTTCAGATAACGGAAAAGATAGTAAATTCCGGCAACCAATGCCAGTGCCATAAAATTATCAGGCTTAAAATCCTTATTATATAAACTTTCCTGCGGCAAGGCACAAAAAGCCGTGGCTACCAGCCCGCCAAAACGACCGGACAGGAAATCCCGGTGCAGGCGGTAAATATAAAACAGCATCAGCAAAAAAGCCGTTACCGTCAGCATATTGACGGCATCAACCGCACGCAGACTATATTCGTAGAAACCGACCAGCGGCGCACCGACATACCATAAAAGAGGATTGTGGTGCTGGAAAAAATCCTTATACGGAATTTTACCCGACCAAACCAACCATGAGGAATGTACGTGCTCCAATGTATCGCCGTCACCCGATCCGCTGTATATGACAACCCAGTACAGCAAACCAGCACAAAAAAGCAAATAAATTCCGATAATAAGCGCCGCTGTCTTTTTCAGCCCCCAAGTCATCTGCCGACTGTCTCCTCTTTATTATAATTCTCTTTGTAGTAATAATCCCAGCTTCCGGTTTCCACGTTATAACGGCAGCGGCGCTGTGCCTGATATTCCGGCTTTAAGATAAAAATATCGACAAAGGCCGACTGATTGTAATATTTATCCCGCAATTTCTTGTCTATCCAGTGAACCGGAACGTCTATATGCTTTTTGCGAAGGCGTTCATTCCAATACGGCCCGGTATAAATAATGCGCGGCAGATATTTCTGTACAGCGCCATTTAAATCCGGCAGCGGTGCCAGCCCGATTTTACTGCCGATAACATCCAACTGTCCGTTTAAATTCCAATAATACGTTACATCTTTGGAAAAAATACCGTAAGTCAACCCGTAGCCATTGATAACAACGTCGCAGCGGTTAGTCTGTTCAAGCACATATTTTGGCGTTACATAACGGTGGTAATACGGTTTCAGCCTGTTTTCCAGACAATAGTTTCTAAAGACCAAACAGCCGGACAGCGACAATACTGCAAAAACATACGCTGCAATCCGCCATTTTTTTATTATTTCCCACGCAAATGTACCGGCAAGCATCCCGTTGAATATTTGCAGCTGATAATAGTAGTGCCTGTCCAGCGAAAAATAGAAAAAGCGTTGCAAAGCTTCGAAAATCCACAGCAGACAAATTATCCGCGCGTATATGTTTCCCCGATACAATGAGTAAATGCAACCGCATAAAGCCAAGGCACTGACAACATAAAATTCCGGCTTGGTTTTCTCGACCAACCCGCCGTAAACATCGGGGATATGCAAATTAAAAATGTAATTGGCCAGCCAATAGCGCCCGACCATATCGTGCGCAAGAAGCCATGCCAGAAACACTATCCCGCCGATGCACGGCAGAATCAGTGCTTTCAAAAAATCCCGAACAGAAATTCTGCCGACATACAACTGATAAAAAACCACTGCAGCAAAAAAGGCCAGCAGAAAAATGACTTTCTGCATAAACAGGAAAGCGGTAAACATCGCCATAAAGGACAGCACCAAATCCCTAAGCTGCCGACGTTCCAAATAGGCAAAAAACCAATACAGCCCCAACATAAACATCAGAACCATGTAGTTGTCGGGACGGAAATCCTGCCCGCTGAAAATGACGTATGACGGAAATACAGATGCGATACATAGCACCCCGGCGTACCAGTTTTCTGCCATAAAACGTTTTACTATCAATGCCGCAACATACAGGCTCGCAAACATAACGACGGTCGATATTATACGGACGACATCGAACAGAACCAAATCATAGGCAAAGTATCCGGCTAAAGGTGAAAACAAATACCATAACAGCGGATTGTGATGCTGAAAAAAATCAATATAGGGAATTTTTCCTTCATGCACCAGCCAGGCGGAATGCAGATGTTCAATATCGTCGCCGGTCTGCGGCTGATGATTATAAAGAAGCCAGAAAGCAAGCCATACGCCGACAATAACCTGAATTACAAAATAGACTAAGGGCAGCCAGCCATATACAGGCTTCAGCGCCGTTTTTCCTGCCGGTTCAGACATTTCCTCTCCACCTTTCGTACGCAATGGTTATTTTGAAGAAACAAGAGTACGGTTTGAAACAACATTTCCGACTGTTCGCCGGCAATATACCGCATTCGGGCTATTGTATTTCCTGCCGAATGTATTGCCTGCCAAAGTTTCTGCCGGCATCCGGCAAGAAACTACGGTTAAGCCTCTTCCGAAGCAGGAGCAGACGACGCATTACCAGCCGGGGCGTTTTCCTGCGGAATAACATCCGGCAACATGCCGATAGCCTTTTTGCGTTTCAGCTTGTTTACAAATTTTATAGACCGTTGAGCGTCCCATTTTTTCTTGCCTTCTTCCCGCTGGAAGATGTGTTTGTAAATTTCTATCGCCTGGTCAAATTCGGAAAGCTTTGTCAGACAGGAAGCCAAACCGTCATAAAGCTTATGATGATAACGCCCGTCGACCAAATTCTTGGCTTTATTGTAGCATTTCAGAGCATCTTTGAACTTAAACATTTTCTGATATACGAAACCAATGCTTATCCATGCCTGAATTTCAGTACTGTCAATATTCAGGATTTTGGTAAAGCACTTCAAGGCCGAATCGTTATCCCCCATCAGCTGATAGGTAACGCCGATACCATTCCAGGCTTTAACATTGGATTTATCAAGAGCCAGAACCTTTTTAAAATACCCGATTGCCCGTTCATACTGCTTCAGTTTTTGCAACGTAACGGCAATACTCAGCAATGTCTGGGGATGTTTGGGGTCAACCTGATAGGCCTGTTGTAAAACATCAAGAGCTTCTTTGAACAAAAACATATGCTGCAAAGCAATCGCCTTGCCGTTCAAAGCCTCAAGAGAAGTCGGATCATTCGCAAAAGCCTGTTCAAAGCAGGCAATCGCCTCTTTGTACAGTCCGCGCATGCTAAGCGTAACACCTTTATTATTCAGCACCTCAACCGACTTCGGGTTAATTGCCAAAGCTTTATCAAAACATTCGACAGCTTCCGTATATTTGCTCATCTTTTGAAAAGCAAACCCTTTGGAATTTATAGCTTTCCATGAATCGGGCTGCTGGGCCAAAAACTCATCAAACTGAGCTATTGCCTCCCTGCACATCCCTGAATCCAAAAGTTCCTGCCCCCTTTTATAGGCATTATTATCACTTAACTTAACCATATTCTTTCTCTACATAGTTTTACAAAATAATTTATGTTGCATTATATGGGAATATATTTGCTTTTGTCAATACAAAAAAATGAAAAAATAATATTTTACCCAGTTTTCTTCCCCTGAAAATATTTTTTTGCTCTCAGAAATATATTTCCTACTTTAGCAGTCATGTCTGTTATACATTAACACCGTAGTTTACGGATAAATTACCGGCACGGCACCGATTGCTTTATAATATCTCCCTGATTTTACCGATACAATCCACTCTTGACAAAAATATGCTTTTGCCATAAAAAGGATATTCTAAAATTAATTTTATGTTTCACTATTAAATTTTATTGTTATGGATAAAAACAAAAAAAGATGCAAGTTATCTTATTTTAAGAAGCTTTTGATGCTTCGGGAACTTCAGCAGCAAGGAACGTTAGAAAATTTTCCGCCGCCGGAATGCCAACGGGCTTTTCTTAATGCATTGTCCGTTAAGGAATTCAGCAAAGTTTACCGCAACCTCAATCGATTTGAAGCTGCCGCCTTTGAAATTCTGCTTACGGATAAAAACAAAAAGAAATTTGACGTACATATTCAGCAAGGCTGTTCTCTGAGTTCTTTTAATGATGCTATTGCAGCCAAAGGCTCTGACGAACAGATTCTGGCTATGTTGTCGGTTTCTCTCCGATACATACCTCACAGCAGTCTCCTTATTGAGCAATCAGAGAAGTTTTTTCTTCCGGTTCTCAGAAAACGAAAAAGTTTGCCTCATTATGTCCTAGATAACATTATTGAGCGAAAACGGGAAGATTTGCTGATTGCCTATTTTGAAGAAGCCCAGCCGACAAGTTTTGACCGTTCGCTTTCCTATAAGCTTATGGAAAGTTCTCTGGACAAGGCTAAGGAGGCATATATTACGACTTGTCAGCACCTCTCCGAAAGTGCGGCGGTTTATGCCTTTAGAAAAGGCGATGTCAAACTTTGCAAAGAGGTATTGAGCAAAAGACTGATGGAATGCAATCAGGAACTTGAAGCGCTTTTCAATCTGAACAATCCGGAATTTCTGCTTTTGGCTGTTGACAAACTGAACAAAGAAACAGAGGCTAAAACAGCCAACAGGGCTCACGGAGAAGAGAAAGACGACGCGGAACCGTATTGTTTTCCGGAACCGTATGAAACACTGCTGATGGAAAGCGGATGCTTTGAAGCCATTCGCGCTTATCTTTCCGGCCGCATTTTAGGCTATAATGCCGAAATAGCTCTGGTCAAAAGCAGAAACGGAGTTCTTATCAGATTGTACCTTGAAAGCAACGATTTGGAAGACGGGCTTATCAATGCAGCTGCTGAGATTATATTTTCCGGGCAGGATAAAGACCTTAAGTCTTTTTATCTGGAAAAATACGGACTGCCGTATACGCTGGAGGCAAAATTAATTTCTGACGGCGACTGCAATGCACTATGTTCTTATATTTCTTCGCATCAACTATGCAGCATTAATGCTGCAAGGCTTATGGAATCCGGTTTAACCGAAGCAGCCAGACTCTATTGCGAAAAGCATGGCTTAAAAAAACTTGCAGCCACGGTTTTAATGAAGCGGGGCGATGCCGAGGTTCGGCATTTCTATGTTGACCGGCTGCTGGCAGAAGGAGAGCATCTGACTGACGATGCCGAATTCCACTTTTTGGAAAACGGCTGTAAAGAACAGGTTTTCAGGTATATCACGGTAAATAGCCGAAAGCTCAAGACCCAATCGGTTACAGCTTTGTTAAACCGCGGCGACCTTGAGTTGATTGAAGCTTACGCCGAATTGTTCGAAATTCCGACAGAGGCGCTTATACTGTTCGCAAAACTGGGGTCAAAGCGGGCGCTGGAAACCTATATCGCTTCCTATGCCCTGGCAGACGAGGCTGAGGAAGCTTTGGTCGAACGCGGCGACTGCGAACTGCTGATACGCTATTTTGAACAAAACGAATTATGTTCCAAAGCGGAATGTAAACTCATGCAGTCAGATTTTGCCCGGACTGGCGCTGCCGTCCGGTTTTATCTGGACAAATATGACCTGTTTGAAGATGCGGAGGGTGAACTGGTTAAACGCGGAGACCGCGCAATGCTGGACGTTTATATTGCCAAACATCCGCTCGGGCCAGACGCCGAAAACCTTATTGTATCCGTTTTTTAACAAACGGATACGGCTGGGTATATTTTAACGCAATTAAAACCGTTTCCGGCAATGAGCCTGTTTCCTTTTCGGAAACAGGCTTTTTTGTTGACAAAAATTATAATCGTGTTAGCGTAGGCAGGCTTAAAATGAATTATGTCTAATCATTAATTTTTATCATTATGGAACAATTCAAAACAAAAAAGCCCTCGCGTTTCAATACCTGGTGCGCCATGGCTACATTCCGCCTCTGCGATGCGGAAATCGAAGAACAGCACCATTGCAACCTGATTCAGGGCAAGGGCTGCAGCCGTAAACAGTTCGGCCGTTATGTCGCGCAGTATCCGCTGTCTGACGAAGCTGTCGGAATGCTGATTGACGCAACAGACAACAATATGCTGTTTTTCTTTTTGGAAAAAACTTCATTTGACATCAGCGACGACAATGAAGCGGAATTTGTGAAGAAATACGGAATTGTGCCGCTGGTCCGAACCGGCAGAATGTTGTCCGAACAATCAGAGCTTATCCTTGTCAAGGGCAGAGATACGGCTCTCATCGGCGAATATATCAGAAAGCATGGCCTGCATTACATTGCCGAAGAAACGCTTTTTGAAACCGGCGATACGGATTTTTTAAAGATTTATGCCGCAACGCAGCAGCTTTGCGCGGAAACACAGGAATTTCTGATAATTAACGGCAAAGAGGATTATGTCAGAATCTATGCGACGGATAAAGAATTGGACGATGACGCCTATACGGAATTGTGCCGCAGCGCATCGGACGACTTGGTCATCTTTTATCTTGAGCACCGACTGACCTGCCCGACGGCCAAGGAATTCAAATTTCTGCTGAAACGGAAGAATCCTCAAATCATAAAGGTACTGGACAAGTGTTTCGATGACTTTTTCGATACGGAAATGCTGAAGCTCCTGCTTAAGGAAAATGATGACGGATTATTGCAGGCCTTTATTGAAACCAGAGCAGAGAGGAATGTCCCGTTACCCGATGAAGTGTGGCACAGCCTGTTTGCAGCAAAGGCGTGGAAAGAACTGCTGAAAGATACTTTGCGCCGTTTTTCCCTGCCCTCATATCTGGAAGTCAAACTGCTCTTGACGGAAAACAAAGAACTGTTGGACTGCTACCTGAAACACGGAACTTTACAGAATTTCGGCTTTGCCATTCTGCTGGCACAAAACGACCGCGGCAGGCTGACAGACTATCTAAAGTCCCATCGGCTGCAATGGCAGGAAGAATGCCTGCTGATTGACCAGAAAGACAATGAACTGCTGGAATGTTATCTGACACATCACGCCTTGAGTCCCTTTGCTCTGGGGTATCGGATAAAGTCTTCCGCTTTTGCCGAAGTGCTGAACATCGTACAGGATATTGAGGATTTCGACGACATGGTTCTCAGTGCATTGCTCTTTCATAACGAAAGGGAACTCTGGGAAATATATCTGAAGAAATGCGATTATGACTTTGATGAAGACTTCCTGTCGGACTTTTTGCGCAAAGCCGACAAAATGGCTGTTCTGGATTATCTGAGCAACCATCTGGAAGACAATACGCTGGTTTTCTGTTTTGCCGACGGCAATATGGAGGACGAGGCATACAAAATATTGTTCAGACGGCATGACAGTGACTTGGACGATTTTCTTCTGCAGCACGGAACATTTTCCCGCCAGACGGAAACTTTCTTAATTCGATATGCCGAAAGTCGTACGGTGCGGAAGTTTCTTGAAACTTACTGCAGCGGTGAAAACAGTCTTGGCGACAATGCCGAAAAAGCCCTGATTCTTCGCGGTGACGGGAATTTGATTGACCTTTATCTGTCTGAACATTCTCTGAGCAACGATGAAGCCGTGCGAAATCTGGCTGTCCTGCTCACCCCGGATTTGTTGGACTGCTGCCTGCAAAACGGCGATTACAGAAACAACTACAGATTAGATTATTATTTATCCCGCTGACAATTCTGTCAATTTTCAAACAAAGCCTTTCTCAATTGAGAAGGCTTTTTTTCTTTGATTTCCTGCATCACTTCTTTCATAATTTTATTGACAAAAAATATTTTTCAACTATGCTGACGGCACTAAAAATAATTTTATGTCTAATCATTAATTTTTATCATTATGAAGAAAGAAGTACAAAAACCTTCGGCTTTGATGACAAAAATCGAAGTTTTAAAATTCAGGCTGAAGAATTCGTATCAGATTCCGGCCGCGCATCATCTGAATATGGTCTTATTCAAGGGGTGCAGCAAAACCGATTTCGTCCGTTATCTGAATTGTGAACACAGGCTATGCGACGAGGCTGTCCTGCTGCTGATAAAGACACCGAAATCGGAAGCTTTTCCGCTCTGGCTGAGATATAACCAATACAATCGTTTGTCTCCGGAGTGTGAAACGGCTTATATCAAGAAATTCGGCATTCTGCAACTATTGAAAAACGGATTTGTGCTGTCGGAAGAGGCTACCCTGGCGTTGCTGCAAAAAAACGGCGCCCAGCTGCTTCCCGAATATCTGGACAATCTCACAATTACCGAAAAGACCGAAGCTGCAATCCTTAAGCTGCATGACGAAAACTTTACAATTGCCTATCTGGGCAGGTACAGCGTTTATGAAGCGAATAAGGAGCTGCTTCTCACTTATGATAATCCGCTCGCTTATCGGGCATTTGGGTACAGAAACGGTATATCCGATAAAATCATAAGCGAAATTATCCGTAAAAAAACGTATGATGTGTTTGAAGCAACGATTGACGTTTATTCGTATACACATTTAGAGCAGACCGACGAAAAAGCGCTTATCGACAGAAAAGACGCGCGTTTTATTAAGGCTTTTCTCAGAAAGCATAATTTTTCCTCCGACGGAGAAAAATACCTGGCAGAAAAAGGAACCAATGAACAGTTTGCTGCTTTTGTCCGCAACGGATGTTTTGACGGCGAAAACAATACGGCAGTCTACGACCGCTTGTTTGCACCGGAAAATGCAGCTTTGCTTAAGGAGTTCCTGAGCGAGTACAGAGTTCCGGGAAAATATGAAATCCGCCTGTTGGAAGAAAACGACGCCGAACTGATTGATACTTATTTTGCCGACGGTATTGAGGTCGAACCGGAAACGATGGAGTGGCTGTGGGAACATGATTCCTCCGAACTGGCACAAAAGCTGCTGAATTCAGATGCGCAGCTCGGCTACCAAACGGAAACAAAACTGTTCCAATCCGGCGATTTGAAACGGATTAAGGCTTATCTCAACGAACATAAGCCGTGCGCCTTCAGCGAGGCGATGCTGTTTATGCATGCTCCGGCAGAAATTCTGCTGACATACATGAAAAGCAATGTTCCCGACCGTTTGGCGCAAATTGCTCTTATTCGGCGTAAAGATGCAGATATCATGCATTCGTTCTGGAAAGAGGACTATCGTTTTGACGAGGCTGCCATCCGGGTTTTTCTGGCTGAAGCTGACGAAGAAATGATTTTGGAATATTTCCGATTACTCTCTGACGGTGCTCCGTTTTATTTGTATGACGGCGCGGACAACGATGAAGTTTTGTGCAGCGAAATCCTTTTCCGACGCGGTTTAAAAAAAGCCGGCGAATTTTTTGTCAGAAATGGAGATTTTGATGAACAGGACGAAAAAAGTCTGGCGGTATACGGTTCACCCGAACTTGTGAGCCTTTATTTTGAGGAAAATACTCTGGAGGGAGAAGCCTGCTATGCATTTATTCTCCGCGGCGACAAAAAACTGATAAGGGAATATATCTCCCGGCATCAGCTCAGTCCGTCGGGGGAATATGCCCTTTTGTCCCTGCTTGATCTTGACCTGATTGTGTATTATGAAAAGCTGTATGGCTTCAGCGATTATGATGTCCTGACGGATCTTGGGCTTTAGCCGTTATCTCCGATGTTTTAACCAAAGGCTCCTTTCTTCTGGAAAGGAGCCTTTCTTATTGACAAATATACAAAATCTATTATAGTAATTTTTGTTTTTATAAACTTATGTCAAACTATTTAAATTATATCATTATGGTACAACAAAATGTTAGCACTGAAAAAGCTAAGCTGTTAAAAAAGGCCAGACGGGCTTTTATCCTAAGTTACTGGTTCGGCAGATACTTTCCGGAAGAGTACCTTTGTATGGCGGTTAATCTAGAATGCTGTTCCGAACACGGACTTAAGGGTTATCTTATGGATCACGGCCTGACTAAAGAATCCGAGCTTCTGCTGGGAGACAACTGCCTGACGGGAAAGCTGAACATACAGCTGCTGCTTGATTATATCAAGCAGTACGGGGTTTGCGATGATGTCCTGATTAAAGCTGCCACAGCCGAAGAGACCAATGTTTTAATGGAATATATAGAGTTTCGCAAAAATGACTATGCCCACTCTTATACCTATTTTACGGAAAACTTTTGGAAGAAGTTTATCCCCTTGCGTAACAGATACATATTTGACTGGCTGCTGCGCAAAGGCTGCGACCTTTATAGCACTTCAATTGAAGAAATCATAAAGCTCAATGATTTGGAAATGTTTCGCATTTACTGCCAGAGAAAACCGTCTTCAACTAAAGGATTATCCTGTTCGACAGAAAAACTTCTTCTTGAAAGCGGTAACAACGAAATGCTTAATCTTGCCTTTAAGTCGTTTCGGCTTTCGACCGACACGCTTCTTGCTTTGGTTAATGCCGGCAATGAAGAAATACTGAAAAGGTACTTTGAAATTCGGGGTCTGGAGAGCTGGCAACAACAGGAACTTATCCGAAACGGGAACAAAAAAGCAATTGCCCTGTACTTGTCAAACCGGCCTTTGGATAAAGACGCGCAAATGCTGCTGGCTAAAAAAGAGTACAAAGACCTCTTAAAAATGCATTACTTAAAATACGGCATCCACGACGATGTTTTGGCTTATCAGGCTAACCTGAACAATTTTAAAAACTATATCGGCGTATAGAACAAGCATAACTCCGTTCTATGCCGATATAAAAAACCTTCCTTAACAGAGCCCCTTACGGGAAATGCTCTGAAGGAAGGCTTTTTTTTACAGGGTAAGGACTGTTGAAGAACAGTCAATCCCTTTTAACATGTACGTTATCTGTTCGCATATTACGCGCGGTTCTATACAATCTACACTGTATATGTTTTTAGCAAAGCCAAAAGGTTTTTGGCCGCTTATATTCCGCTCGTTATGCAATATCCAATACAGCCCAGAGAAACAAATCCGCCATACAGTTTTGACAACATATCTGCCGCCAGGCGATTGCCGTGAAATGCAAATTTTCGTTTGTCCGGTACCGTCGGATATTCTACCAGAACCTGCAATTTTTCCATGGGAATCCGAGCCGTATCTTTTGCACCCGCAATATAAGCGGCCGCACCGCCGGTTTCGCTGCAGCCGATATACTGGAAATACAAAAAGTCTTCCCACTGGAAAACCAATTTTACTTTCATTTTCTGTTCAAGGCAGGCAATGAATTTTTGTTTTTGGTCTTGAGTCAGCATAATTTTTATGTTTTTAATTGGTATAATAATCGTTTTCTGTATAAAATTTACTCTCCGCAGATTTTTTTGTCAATCTTATTTCTGATTTCCGGCAAAAATATCGACCTGAAAATTACTCTCCCTTATGGTTTTATCTTTTGACTTTTTTATGAGCGGTGTTTATTTTGTATAGCGGACGGGCTGTTTTACGGCAAAGTTTCATGATAAAACGATACAAAGGAGGAGAAATGCGGCAAAAAACAGGAAAGGTTGCGGCGGCAATCGTCAGCGGCTGTGCCTT
>UMEL01037994.1_pt1 | contig 14900 bp, 15 predicted proteins | sample 1964741 | NCBI WGS metagenome assembly UMEL01 (sample SAMEA4836019, study PRJEB28245) | human gut metagenome | biome: gut microbiome; material: fecal sample | place: Denmark | collected 2008
CTGCTCTGCCAATGGCGGGTTTCCTCCTATGATAAAACGTAGGAAGTATTATGAGGATTTGAAACTGGCAGCATAGTCAGTGATATCTTTGAGAAAAATGTGTCAACTAATATTGACAATATCAGTTTTCGGGGAAAAGACGGCCTCTATGCTGCTCGGATACCCCGGAGGGGAAAACCTATGGGCGGGGATCTTTCGGCTGGTTGTGGAGGAGAGAACATCAATTTTTCGACGCCTTTCGAGACAATAAAACACAATTAGGAACAAAAAATGCCATAGGAGCAAAACCTACAGCAAAACTACCATATATAATTTGAAGGAGTGACAATATCTCATTGCTGCTATTGGAAAAGGATGGTATAATAATTTTATAAAATTTATATAAAAGTTAACAGTGCTTATATTATCTCTGATTGGGGGCTTTTACGATATGGAGTACACAAATATACAAGAATTTGTATCGGTTAAATTAAGCGATATTGATGCCTATATTTTTGCGATGAAAATCAAAGATGTTTTGCCAATCTATTATGTTGCTGTAAGAGGACGCGATAATGTTGAAGGAGCTGTACAACGTGTATTGAATAAGAGAAGGATTACTTCAATTAAAAATTTTGTCTTAGAGGGCAATATGTTCTTCAACAGTTTTGTCTTGAATTGGGCCGACTCTAATTATCCCATTCAAGTTGAGAATAATATTTTACGTATTCCTCAAGTCTCTTCAGGTGCTCAAGTAATTGATGGGCAGCATCGTTTAGAAGGTATTAAACAAGCTGTTGAGGAAAAATCTGAGATTGGAGAGCAGTCGGTAATTATTGTTTTGGTTCAAAACTTAAAAACTGCTGACGCAGCAAGAATTTTTTTGAATATTAATACGGAGCAAAAGCCCGTTCCTAACAGCTTAGTCTATGATTTGTTTGGTGAGGTGCGTAGTAAAGATTACTTCATTGTCAGAGCTAAGGATATTGCTACAAAATTACATGAAGACCCTGAATCTCCTTACTATCAGTGTATTAAATTGCCTGGTTCAGCTCAAGGAGTTGGAAAAGTTGACCTCTCTACAGTGGTAAACGCATTGAAACAATACACTGAAGATGATGGTGTGTTTTCTGAGTATCACATTAACGATTATGAGTTGCAATATAGAGTGATTTGCAACTTTTTCAATGTTATCAAATCATGCTATGATAAAGAGGGGGCTTGGCTAAAATCATCCAATCCATTTATGGGGAATTCTGGTTGCTATGCAGCAATCGACTTTTTGTGCAAAGATTTGATTCCAAAATGTGTGGAGAAAAAATCTTTTGAAGAAAAAACTATTAGAGAGCTCATTCCATTAGATGATGGAGGATTACTTTACAAGGAAGAGTTAAAGAACAAACAGGGCAAGGAACAACGAAATATAGTATATCAGTATCTTAAAGCTGCTCTGCTTAAGGATGTGCCTACGCAAAATGAGTATAGATTTTAATAGAAATCGTGCACAAGTAAGCTTTGAAAGATTTATAGGCGTAACATCTCCCAATGATTTACTTGCAAAAAAAGATGACTTTAAAAATCACAGTTTGACTGCAGCAGAAGTTCAACAGCTTGATTCCGATTTACAATGTGATGCTATAGATTTTTTTTACAATGGCATCCTTAGTTTTTCGGAGGGGATAGACTCCATTTTTCAAAAACGATTTTCGTGGGCTACTGTAAAACTGTATTACTCAATTTATTATCTTATAAGGGCATCTTTAGCCGTAAGAGGATTTGCTCTTGTACGTTGTGGGAATATCTGTCGATTAAAAAATGCTGTTGGCGAAAAAACGGTTGGCACTAATAATAGAAAGTATAAATCGACACATGAAGGAACCATGAACCATTACAAAGACATTTTCTCAATGGCGGATAGACTATTATCTAACAAAATAGAAGATTATGATGCTTATCAGTGGATGATGAACGCACGTGAAATTATGAATTATAGAAGTGTTTCTTTTTTGGAACCTAACTGTTTGGACATCTGGGAGTTTTTTTCTACATGTGTGGATAATGGAACTTTGGCCACTGAATTAAAAAACCTTGAAGATGACAATTATATCAAATGTTTTCAAGAAGAATTCGCAGTTGTCGCCATTCCAATAATGCGAATGAAAGAAACAATTGCTGATATGGCCTCTGGAGGATTACTTGCACGATTGACTCATGACCGAGAAGCCTTTGCAAAAACAGTACTAAACTATGATCATCGTTCGCTTTACATTTTATCAGACATTTTTAGACGCGGTGTAGAAGAACACAATTGACTTACAGAATAAAGTAACCAATGCAAGGCGCCATAGGCCCAAAGCCTATGGCGCTCTTAGCTGTTATTCTATTGCGGATCATGTTGCCGATGTGGATCGTCTTGAACGCTCCGGAGTTGGCGAGCTTATAGGCCGTAGCGCGGCCGATACCAAGAATGGCTGCGATGTCATTCACGGTGTATGTTCTGCTTTGGGGCGTTCCTTTTTCGTTGGGTGTGTTGGTGCTCATAAGATTACCCTCCATCTGTGCTAACAGCATTTTGAAATGGCCCCTGAAAGTCCTCTGTCACAAGGGGTTCCTGCTAATACCTTGCTAATACGACATTTGAAAAGCCGTTGTAAGGCAGCATATTTCAGGTCAATTTGCGAAGAAACAACACGGGAAGATATGATATGGACAATTTACGAAATGGTACGCCGTACTCCTAAGCGAAAGGCCGTGCGTTCGAATCGCGCCGGGGACGCCAGAAGATTATCGCGGAAGATTTTGAATCTTCCGCGTTTTTTATATCAAAAGCATGGAGATCCATGTACTTAGATCTGGTTGCCGTGCCAACGGCCTGGTTTAATTTTCGACTAATAAACAGAGGGAAAGCTTACAGAGAAATTGAGATGAAGATAAATGATTATGAAGGTCCTCGATTTACAAGATGAATCCAGGTGTTCAGTTTTTCTCCAAGTTTAAGATATATTCCTGATATTTCCCCAAGGTGATTTCTACACGAATATGGAGCAAGCCTAGTTCATCCGGTAATAGATTTTGGGAAAGTAAGAGATAGATGGGCGATACTGGGATCAGAATAACGATGGTAGTTTGTTTAGTACTGGTAGAGCTAAAATAATGCTGCATAGTGTATCAAATATTTCTTATGCTTCAAATTCTATAACCAATGCACTTTCTATTCAGGATTGGTTATATGAAGATTCGGGTTCAACACAGCATATTTTAGAAGTAACTAATAATTCTCCATATACATTAAATATTAGGGTAAATGAGACTGCAAAAGACTCAGCAGGAAATGCAATAGGAGAGAGTTCAACTTCTGAGGATGATATTCTAGTTGGTACTACGGTATTCCTAATTAATTACTTTAGTGAATGTCGGGGGGCGCAGTTTTGATACAGCTATAGAAACCCAGAGGTTAAATATTATATTCCGGTTATCCAAGATATCACAGTAGAAGCTACAGACCTTAAAGATAAAGTTCTAGTTAAAGTTATTAATAATGGTAATATTCCTGCAGAATTTGTAAGAGGTACAGAGGTTTTCTTTGGAGGAAATAAAGTGTTAGGTTATAATACTCAATATTTTTGTGATAGTGAATTGAAACCGAGAGCATCAATGACTGATTAAATGGATTATTACAATTGGGATGGAAAAACGATTCATTTAAAATGTCCGCCCCCCACTCGAAGACTTGCACTGTCGATCATGGTAATTGTTGCCGTGCTTTCTATCGTCTACTCCCTCGCCTTGAACCTTTCTGCTATGGTTATCGGACTTGTATATCTGGTATTGGGTGTCTGTATTTTGATGCTTTTTTCAGCATGTTTTGGATCTATGCGGCGCTCATATTTGGATTTGCCGTTCCCATTTTTCTGGCATGTTTGCCGAGGTAGTCTCTCTCGGACTGGAAGAATTGACCGGGAAAATATTGAAATTTATCTTTTCGTGACGAATCACAACTTAACGGGCCTGGGGAATTGATACGCCTCAGGTCTTTTCTTTTGTATAAATATGCGAAAGGAACGGATGCCCATGGCAGTAACCAGACGTATTCCCATGCACATGAATAAGGGAAAAACCATTTCCCAGAGTCTGAGCGATAGAACAGATTATGCGAAGAATCCGGAGAAGACGGACAAGGGTGAACTGGTCATGATCCCACGACCGTGGATAAAAAGTTTATGTTGTCCAAACGCCAATAGGAGCAGACTACTGATCGCCGCCATAGAGGCATGAAGTGATTGCTTACCGGATTCGTCAGTCCTTCAAGCCCGTCGAGATCATACCGGAGGAAGCGAACCGATTGGGACAGGAGCTAGCTCTCCGTTTTACAAAAGGTAAGTATGCCTTCATTGTGGCAACTCATATCGATCGGTCCCATGTTCATAACCACATCGTCTTCAATTCCACTTCCATTGACGGAACCAGAAAGTTCAAAAACTTCTGGCTATCCAGTATCGCCCTGCAGAAAGTTAGCAATCGGAAAACGGCCTTTGAGGATAGTATATCCATAATATGATCTGATCATAACTCCGAAATCACGAAAAAGCAAGTTCAAAGCATCTCAGTTTGCACGAAAAAGCAAGTTCAATATTATTGAAAGCGCACGAAAAAGCAAATTCAAGACGTTGTTTCGGAACTTCTATCAGAAAGCGGGGGTTTTACATAAATGATTAACGCATTTCTAACTCGCAATAACGAGTTAAAAATAAATTTACCTCAACACGAAACGAATTAAAACGAGTTAGAATCGAATTAAATGCAAGTAAGAGATGATATAGGAAAAATTTTGGAATTGGTCTTGCAATGGAAAGGGAAAAGTTCTGTTGGTAGATATGGCTCTGTAGGTATCTGTCTACAATCTGAAATAGATGTCAAAGATATCTCTGTTTCCTCGGAGCACAAGATCGAAAGCATGGACCAGTAGGATCAGATGTTGTTCAGAAGGAAAGGCAGAAGAAAATGGTCAGGAAATCGCTATCGATATGGCAACTACCAAGATCAAAGGGAAAATCGTGATCTCCAAAGCAGATGCAGATACAGAGAAGCTACGGTGGCAGAGAATATTGCATCACCCCGAAGAAACTGTAAAAAACAGGAAATAGAATTAGGTTAAGATGACCTGGGTTCGGGATGTCAGTATCGTATAGAGACTGGTTTTTTTACAGTATAGATTGCTTATGAAAAAGAGAGAATATGTCCCTGAATTTGTTAGAGTATTATGAAATAGTGAAGATAAGATAGTATTATTTAAATTGATATTGTTCTGCTTGGGGATTATAATTAGTGTATTGAAACTATTATTAGTGGTAAAGAGGTATCAAAACATAATATGGTCTGCCCCATTAAAAATTCGAGAGACAGACCATTTTATGATGCTAAGATTTAATTTTAAGGAGATATTCTATGGAGCAGACAATTAACTATTACAATCTTAATGCAAAAAATTTCATAGAGAATACTCAGAATGCGGACATGCATATACCTCAAAACCGTTTTCACCGATTATTAGCTGAACATGCATCTATTCTTGATTTTGGTTGTGGTTCTGGTCGGGATACAAAGTTTTTTCTTTAGAAAGGATATGATGTTACAGCAACGGATGGATCAGCAGAACTTTGCAAACTGGTCAGTGCATTTTCTGGGATTGATGTAAAGGAAATGTTATTTCAAGATCTTGATGCAATAAGTATGTATAATGGAATCTGGGCATGTTCTTCCATCTTACATTTACCAAAGATAGAACAGTTTCCTGTATTTCAGAAGATGTGCAATGCGCTGAAAGAGAATGGTGTTATTTATACATCCTTTAAATATGGTAATTTCGAAGGGGAACGTAATGGGCGTTATTTTACGGATTTTAGAGAAGATACATTTTAGGAATTTATAAAAGAAATACCAGAACTTACCGTTGAGGAACAGTAGATTACTTTTGATGTACGTCCAGGAAGGGGTGAAGAGAAGTGGCTAAATTTAATCCTTCGCAAGGGGAATATTTGTTAAATGTTGACGGCAAATATTATAACACCTTAGATATTTCTGGTTTTTCCCAGATGATGAAGGATCCTTCTTATTGTTATAAATTCTATTGGTTGGAAGCAATTGTCAATATTATCTCTGAAGGGACGCAAGATACCACATTTGATGCAATTATTGACGAGATGATTTGTAATGCATGGTATTCCGTAAGGGAATTTCATATTCACCTTAGTGGACTTCAGGCAGATGGATTTGTAAGAGATGGGCTAGAGAGAGCAGTTCTTAAGCTAACAGATATTAGCAGTCTGCCGTCAAATGCATCCAAGATGGAAATAAAAAATGCTATTTATGAATATGATCTGGAATTAAAAACCTATAAAGAACAGCTGACTAATATGGTCCCAGGACGTGCATTGGCAGGATTTTTCTCCAATAGCAAGGAAGAAGTGCCTTGGGGAAGCATTCGCAGGTTAACAGAATATATCCGCCGAATTGACAGTACTGTTGTTCGTTTACCTTATACATTTGGAGATAGTAGTAAGCTGAAAAAAGAGGTCCATTTCAGTGCTGAATGGATGAATATGATTCAGGATAATACGGTCAATATTCTTGGGTGGATACAGTATGAAAAGGTAAAATGGTTGCAAAATAATAATCCAGAGGTCCCAGGATTAATTTACAAACTGGCACCAATGGATGAGAAGATGCGCAAGCTAAATCATGTGCGTGATCTATGGGAAGGCATTTTAGATGTAAAAGAGGTAAGAGATGTGTTTACTGGCAAACCGATTTTTAAAAAGAATTATGATGTGGATCATTTTATACCATGGTCTTTTGTTATGAACGATGAATTATGGAATCTAATGCCGATGGATTCCTCTCTAAATTCATCCAAAAGTAACAAACTACCGAAATGGGATCCTTTTTTTACTATTTTTGCAGAAAATCAGTACGATATGTACAATTTAATTTATGAGAAAGAGGACTTGCATAAACGGTTTGAGGCTTGTTATAGAGATAATCTGCATTCCATTTGGGCAGGACAGGAGTTGTATCGGCCGGGGAATTCTAAGGAAGAATTTTATAATATTTTGCAGAAGAATATGCAGCCTGTGTACGATTCGGCAAGACGGCAAGGATACGAAATATGGAGTTATAGATAAATAAAGATACAGGGAGAACAGCATGGTAAAACAGATTGTAAGAGACATTTTCTTCTTAGGTCAGCCATCTACACCAGCTACAAGAACTGACATTCAGGTAGGAAAAGATTTGCAGGATACACTGCAGGCAAATCGTGAACATTGTGTTGGTATGGCAGCAAATATGATTGGTGTAAAGAAGAATATTATTATTGTGAATATGGGATTTATCGATGTTGTCATGTTTAATCCAGTAATTATTTCCAAAAACGGATTGTATGAAACAGAAGAAGGCTGCTTGTCTTTAGAGGGGCTTCGCAAAACATCTAGATACCAGGAAATTGAAGTAGAATATTATGATTTTAACTGGAAGAAACAACGTCAGAAATTATCTGGATGGACAGCGCAGATTTGTCAGCATGAAATCGATCATTTATTAGGTAAGATTATCTAATAAAAGCTGTATATAGGAGGAAAAAATATAAAAATATTTGCAATAAAGATGATATTGTTTTAATGTAGGGTTATGGAGTGGCTGCAATGGTTCTTGGAAAAGGAGCTTTTACAATCCATCAATCTGGTAAATGGTATACCAATGATAATATAGAACGTATGCTCATGGAACGATATTTGAACAAGAAAGCTAGAAGGGCATCTTCAAAGAATCATGTAAAAGGTCCAAGAAAGAGAATCGCAGAGGATGATGTACAATTTAGACAATCCTTTGGAAAGTTGCTTTGTAAGGTAATGGAATTAAAATGTCTGTGATAGTAAACCATCATATATGGAGTATAAAGTTTTCTCGGAAAGCCCTGGGGGAAAAATCCTAAATTAACTTGATTATATGGGTTTATGTACAGCTATTTGCTGCAAGATGACATCATCAGATATATTCAAGGAAACGGTGGTTCTTGAGGATGAAGGGGTATTACACAAATAACGATTGGTTACACCAATAAGGCTATAGATTTATTTGTAAACAGGACGATTACAAAGAGTGTTCGGAAGATTAAGTCTTCATCAAAGCGGTGGAGCACAAAGAAAAATGTTATGTGTTTGTTGTATACGAAGTAAGATAAGTTTTTGAGAATGGTGGTTCGAATCCGAATTGTTACAATCTTTAATGGGAGGGAAATTATAATGGGAAAAATTTATTTTACACTGACAGGAACTAAATATTATTACGGAAAAGAATTTCTGAAGCCGGGTATGACACTGCAGTTGGAGAAGGAGCCAGATAACCAATACGATAAGGAAGCAATCGTGGTAAGAATGGAAGGCCTTGGAGATATTGGTTATGTGGCAAATAGTACATATACGGTTATTGGTGAGAGTATGAGTGCCGGAAGAATCTATGATAAAATTGGCGATACAGCAAAGGCAAAGGTAGTATTGATAACAGATCGTGGAATTATTTGTAAAATCAGCAAAAAGAGTCTGAGTAATTTGGAACAATAGAATACTGAAATAGATGGAAAATAACTCTCAATTACCTATGAAAAAGAGTGCAGTTATTCTTACTCCTGGGCTGAAAGCACTTAAATTTCATCCCAGGCTGTATTATAGGCTGCTATATTAATGACACAGGATGTTTGCCTTAAATACAATTTTACTGAAAGCGCGGATGTCAGTTTTAGCATAGTAAGCAAGTTTTCCATTTACTAATATATATTCAATACAGTGGACACGTGGAAAGATATATCAGGAATGAGCCATATTAACAGGTGTGAGATCATTGGACCTAAGCGTTTTAGAGATGAGATCCAGTCGGAAATAATGAAAGCATAGAAAAATATTGTACATAATATAGTTTTCTGAACATGAGAGGCTTCCGGCAGGCCAGGACCCTGACTTAGGATCCCCGGCCTGCAGGCAGCCTCCTTTCCTAATACTGATACTTTTTCCTGTATTTTATAAACATAACAGCGGACAGTAAGAACGCCGCAGCTTCAGCGGCTGGAGTTGCCAGCCATGCGCCTGTGACACCGAGGATGGCCGGAAGGATCAGCATGGCAGCCACCATGAACACAAAGGAGCGGGAAAAGGCCAGGACTGCGGAAACCAGGCCGTTGGACAGGGCCGTGAACATGCCACTGGCAAATACGTTAAAGCCGATGAAGACCAGAGCGGAGGAGCAGATGCGGTTTCCTGTTACCGCCAGATCATAAACAGGATTGTCCGGCCGGGCGAAGATGGCCACCAGAGGCTCTGTGACCGCCAGGGAGACGATCAGAGCAGCCGCTCCAATGAAAACGATGATCTTCATGCTGAGACGGATCAGCTTCTTTAATTTATCCTGGTTCTGCTCGCCATAATAGAAGCTGATCATGGGCGCTACGCCATAGGAATAGCCGGTATACAGGGATGTGGCGAACATCAGGACGTACATGATGATGGTTATGGCCGCCACACCGTTTTCTCCCACATATTTCAGCATGGTCCAGTTGAACATCATAGTGACGATGCCAGTCACCAGAGCTGCCGCCATTTCCGAGCTTCCGTTGGAAGCAGCGCTTACCAGGGTCCGGATCCTGCACACGGGCTTTACAAAATGGAGCAGGCAGTCTTTTTTGGAAAAGATCACAAGACCGGCCACTGCTGTCACGGAGTACCCCAGCCCTGTGGCAATGGCTGCCCCGGCGATTCCCATATCCAATATGGAGATGAAGACATAGTCCAGGACTATATTCAAAATTCCTCCCGTAATGGAACAGACCATGGAAAGAGCGGACTTTCCGGCGGCGATCATGTACAAGGTGAAATTGTTCATCAGAAGGATCGGAACCGTAAAGATCAGATAACGGCTCAGATAGATACGGCAGTAGCCGGCCACGGCGGGAGACAGGTTCATGGATCCAAAAAGGCGGTCCATGACCAGATAGCCCAGGCCGGACATGATGAGTCCCACCGCCACGTTTACAGCGATCAGAAAGGTGAAGTCTTCGTTGGCTTCCTGGGCTTTCTGCTGTCCGGCCTTCCGCATGATGACGGCGCTCCCTCCGGTGGCCAGCATGGTGGAGATGGCTGTGACCAGTGAGATCACAGGCGCTGTCAGATTGACGGCGGATAAGGCATCAGTTCCTATGAGGTTAGATACAAACAGGCCGTCCACCATGGTATAAAAGGACATGAACACGGTCATAACGATGGTAGGGACGGAAAACATCAGCACGTTTTTCAGGGTAACGGGCTGTCGATATGCATTTTCACCGGACATAAATAAAAATCCTCCTTGCATGTTACGGTATGTTTTTATCATAAACCGTACAGTAACAGTATAGTCAAGGGGGATTTTGAATATTTTTTGATTAAGGAACCAGGATCAGCTCGCAGGTGCATTCCTGGAATTTTTCCCGGGCCTTTTCATTTAAGGAATCCAGGGCGTCGGACAGGTCCTGGACCTTTAGGCTGCCGGTTTCGATCTTAAAATATATGGCGACCCACAGATGCCGCCCGGTCCGCGTGATATCGAAGAAAACCGGGGAGAAGCGGTATTGCTCCAGGATCGGGCCGCAGAGGGCCTTGATCTCGTTTATAAATTCCTCGTCTGGTGAGAATAGGAATATATCCCGGACAGCGCTCCACAGAACCTTGATGCTTTCTGGAAGCATGAATACCATAACAAGGACGGCCACGATCTGGTCAAAATACGGGGTGATAAATCCCAGGGGCGTTTTTTCCAGATAACGGGACAGGAAAAAGGCCAGGGACATGCCCAAACTGTATACAATATCCAGCTTCCACCCCAGAAGCTCTGCGGTGATGGTGGGTGAGGACAGATTCCGGTTCAGCCGTTTCATCAGAAGAAAAATGATGATGCTGGCTGCGCCGAGGAAGAACTGGAAAAGGGAGACCTGGGCGTTGTTTACGGGATTACCGCCGGATAAAGCGGAATCCAGAACCTCCGCAGACACGCCCATGGTCACGGACAGCATCATAACGCCCTTGATTATGACAAATATGGATTCCAGCTGGAAATACCCATAGGGATGCTTTTCCGATACGGGCTTATGGAACAGGGGCGTTAGGAATAGGAGCAGGGCAATGAAGACCAGCTCCGACGCATCATATACAGCGTCCGTCAGTGCAGACTGGGAATGGCTGTATATGGCAAAAATAAATTCTGCGATGGCAAACAGGAGTCCCGAAAAAAAGGACATCATTAAAATCTGTTTTTCTTTCTTTTCTGTGATCATACGACACCTCTTTGAATGTAATTTTCTGTGTTCAGGCTTATACAGGCAAGGTATCATCTCATTTCTCAAAGGTTTAAAGAGCATTATACCAAATGCTGGAAGAAATGTACAGTTATTGAAGAACGCTTCTGTGATACGATCCGGCGGGGACTGGAGGAAAGTTTGCTTTAAAACGGTGGAAAAACTGCCGGTTATGATTTAAAATAATGGATAAGAGAAATCACAAGGAGGGATCTGCAATGCTGGAAACAGGAACAAAAGCGCCGGCGTTTGAGCTGCCGGACCAGAACGGAGTCATGCACAGACTGGAGGATTACAAAGGAAAAAAGGTGATCCTGTATTTTTATCCCAAGGATAATACTCCGGGATGTACGAAGCAGGCCTGCGGTTATTCGGAGCGCTATCCGCAGTTTATGGAGAAGGGCGCGGTGATACTGGGAGTCAGCAAGGACTCTGTGGCCTCTCATAAAAGGTTTGAGGAGAAATATGGCCTGGCGTTCACTCTGCTTTCCGATCCGGAGCGGACGGTCATCGAGGCCTACGATGTGTGGAAGGAAAAGAAGAATTACGGGAAGGTGTCCATGGGCGTGGTCCGCACCACCTATCTCATCGACGAGGACGGCATCATCATCCGCGCCAATGATAAGGTAAAGGCAGCAGATGATGCGGAGAAGATGCTGGGAGAGATGGAATAGGCTGGGTTTGTGCAGCATCATTCGCTAGGAAAGGAGTCCCCCAAATGAAAGAAATAAAGATCCAGGAGCTGGAAAACATCAAGATCGGAAGCGCAGAAAACAAAGACGCCGCCACCGGCTGCACGGTGATCCTCTGCGAGCAGGGCATGGCAGCGGGGCTGGATGTCCGGGGAGGCGGTCCGGCGTCCCGGGAAACGGAGCTCTTGAAGCCCACAGCGGCGGCAGAGTCGATCCATGCGGTGCTGCTGTCCGGAGGCAGCGCCTTTGGGCTGGATGCGGCCGGAGGCGTAATGGAGTATCTGGAGGAGCGGAATATCGGCTTCGATGTGGGGATCACAAAGGTTCCCCTGGTGTGCGAATCCTGCCTGTTCGACCTGATGGTGGGAGATCACCGGGTCCGGCCGGACAAGGCTATGGGCTATGCGGCCTGTGAGAATGCGGAAAAGGGCAATTACCGGGACGGGAATTTCGGTGCCGGGACCGGAGCCACTGTGGGAAAGCTTTACGGACCGGAGTTTTGTATGAAGTCGGGGATCGGAAGCTACGCGGTACAGATCGGAGAGCTGCAGGTGGGAGCCATTGTGGCGGTCAACGCTCTGGGAGATATTTATGACTGGAAGAATGGTAAGAAGGTTGCCGGACTTCTGGAAAAGGATAAAAAGTCCTTCCTTTGTACCGAGGACGAGGTCTATAAGAGCTATGAGGTGGTAAAAAATAAGTTTGTGGCCAACACCACCATCGGCGCGGTCATCACCAATGCGGCCTTCCACAAGACCCAGCTCTGCAAGATCGCGTCCATGGCCCACAACGGCTATGCCCGCTCCATCCGCCCGGTCCATACGACGGCAGATGGTGACAGTATCTACGCCCTGTCCACAGGGAAGCTGGAGGCGGATCTGGACATGGTGGGTACTCTGGCGGCTCAGGTCATGTCGGAAGCCATTCTCCGGGCTGTTATGAGCGCGGAGACGGCCTATGGTTTTCCGGCGGCCAGGGATCTATAAAAAAGAAGAACGCTCCGGGACAAAGGCGCCGCAAGGGCAGCCAGATCCCGGAGCGTTTTTTATGGAAATTTTACTGCTGTTTCTGGTAGACCACATTTCCTTCAATGAGGACTGTGGCAGCCGATGTATAGAAGTTAAAGGGGTCGCCGTCCCAGATGACGATGTCGGCGTCCTTACCGGGCTCTAAGCTTCCCACCCGGTCCTCCAGGCCGCAGGCGCGGGCTGCGTTGATGGTCACGGCCTCCAGGGCTGTCATGGGATTTAATCCCTTTTTCACCATCAGCGTCATCTGGACCATGGAGAGCTCCACGTTCATTTCCGGATGGCCGGTGGTGGCGGCAAATTCGATGCCGTTTTCTTCCAGAACAGAGCCTGCAATGGGATCCCGGTAACGGTTTTCACTGTTCTTTTCTCCGTAGACCGGTCCCAGCACGCAGCGGACGTTGTGCTTCTTCAGATCCTTTGTGATCCTCCAGGCATCCACACAGTTCTCTACTGTATAGGTGAGGCCGAATTCCTCGGCGATGCGCACGGCAGTCATCATGTCATGGCCGCGCTTGGCGATGAATTTTACGGGCATTCCGTCGAATACGCGCATCAGGGAGTGGAGCTTCATATCGAATTTCGGCGGCTTATTTGCCGGATCCTTCTGGGAAGCGGTCCACTGGTCATGATAGCGTTTCGCCTTCATCAGAGCCTCGCGGATCAGGGCTGCCGTGCCAAGTCTTGTCATGGGCGATCTCTTTCCGCTGTATGTATTTTTCACTCCGTCAGTGAGGCACATTTTAATGGCGATCTCAGGCACCATGACCATTTCCTCCACCGTATTGCCAGTGGTTTTGATGGCTGCGCAGGTTCCGCCGATGGGGTTTGCGTTGCCCGGACAGGTAACGGCTGTGGTCACGCCTCCGGCCAGAGCCATTTTAAAGCCCTCGTCCCTGGGATTGATGGCGTCCATGGCCCGCACCTGGGGTACAATGGGATCGGTGGTCTCGTCGGCGTCGTTGCCCTCAAACCGGAAGACCTCTTCTTTGACGCCAAGGGAGCAGTGGGGCTCGACGATACCGGGAGTCACATAGTTCCCGCAGGCGTCGATGATCACGTTGCCCTGGCCGTATTTCTGGCAGGCGTCGTCGCAGATATCAAGGACCTTTCCGTCCTTTACTACCAGATCCTTTTTCTCTTTGTAGATTCCGGCCATGTTGATCAGATTACAGTTTTTGATAATCAACATTGCTTTCACCTGCCTTTCTTTCATATGCGATCTTTCCGTCGATGAGGACGATACCGGCCTGGTACATGGTGTCTAACGGTTCCACATCCCAGATGACGATGTCAGCGTCCTTACCGGGCTCGATGCTTCCGACTCTGGAGTCGATATCTGTGATCTTTGCAGCGTTTAAGGTCACGCTGCGGATTCCCATTTCCCTGGACATTCCGTTTTTCACATAAAGGATGACCTGGAGGAGCTGGTCCTCAATGGGAACGAAGGGAGCGTCGGTGATCAGGGCGAAGGTGACTCCGGCCTCCTCCAGGATCCGTCCGGCTTCATAGGAGCGGTTCTGGCATTCGATCTTGCTCTTGCCGCCGACGGTGGGGCCCAGCAGGCACTCGGCGTTGTTTTTCTTTAAGAATTCCGGGATCATCCATCCTTCGGTACAATGCTCGATGGAGTAATGAAGGCCGAATTCATTGGCCACGCGGACAGCAGTCTGGATATCGTCTGCCTGATGGGCATGGATCTTGACCCGCATTCCTTCAAATACCCGCATTAAGGAGTGCAGGTGGAAGTCGAACGGGAAATCCGGCTCCTGGCCATGGAGCTTATAGTTTTCATAATATTCCTTTGCCTTAAAAAGCTCCTCC
>UMEL01004595.1_pt1 | contig 14711 bp, 15 predicted proteins | sample 1964741 | NCBI WGS metagenome assembly UMEL01 (sample SAMEA4836019, study PRJEB28245) | human gut metagenome | biome: gut microbiome; material: fecal sample | place: Denmark | collected 2008
GTTGAAACAATTGATAGAGATGGAATTTGGAGTGAGGGAAATGTTAGAACTAAGTATGCTGATGGTACTCCTGCCCACTACAAAAGTTATATAGGATATCAATTTAGATTAGATAACTCAACTGATGAAGCTCATCTTATCACTACAAGATTTGCTCCAAACAAAGCCCCTATCAGAGAGCTTTACTGGATCTGGATTATGCAATCCAATGATGTTGAAGAGTTAAATAAGTTAAAGTGTAAATTCTGGGATGAATGGAAGATGGCTGATGGTACAATAGGTAAAGCCTATGGATATCAGATAGCTAAGCAAACTTTTGGTTACAAAAGCCAACTTGATTACATCATCAACGAGATCAAGAAAAATCCTAACAGTAGAAGAATCATGACTGAAATATGGGTCCCTGAAGATTTGGATAAGATGGCTCTTACTCCATGTGTACATCTTACTCAATGGAGTGTCATCGGAAATAAACTTTATCTTGAAGTAAGACAAAGAAGCTGTGATGTTGCTCTTGGATTAGTTGCCAATGTCTTCCAATACTCTGTACTTCATAAATTAGTAGCTATAGAATGCGGACTTAAACCTGCCGATATTATCTGGAGTATCCATAATGTTCATATCTATGATAGACATATGCCTGTATTACTTGAACAGATTAAAAGAAAAGAGTTTGAAGGGGCAACTTTAAAGATAGAAAACTTTACTTCTATCTATGATTTCAAACCTGATGATGTGGTTGTTGAAAATTATAACTATGGAGATAAAATCTCTTACGAGGTGGCTATCTAATGAGTAAACCTGAAATAAACATGATTGTCTGTGTTGCTAAAAATAATCTTATTGGAGATAAGAATCCCACTGGCAATGGACTTCTTTGGCACTCAAAGGAAGAATTAGCTTATTATAAAGAGAAAACAGTTGGCAACGTTGTTATCTTTGGAAAAAATACTGCCAAATGTGTTCCTATTGAACTTATGAAAAAAAATAGAGAGGTTATTGTTGTATCATCTAAGGATAACTTTGAAGATATTATTGAAAAATATATAGATAGCAATAAAAAAATATTTGTATGTGGAGGGGCAACTGTATATAGAGCTTATTTAGAGAAATATAACTTTGATAATATCTATATCTCTGTACTTAAACCTCATATAAAAGTTAGTATTCCAAATGATCCTCTATACTTTCCTAAAGTAGAAGAGTTTGGATATTCTATTGCTGAAACAAAAGAGTACCAAGATTTTATAGCTTATACTTACAAAAAATAAAATTCAGGTAGGATTCCTACCTGAGTTTTATTTATCTTATTACTTTGTTTCAGCTACTTCACAAGCTTCACAAGTAGCTCCATTTAATTCTCTTTCTGCTAAAATATCTTCAATGTGCTCTTTTGTTTCTGTTAAAGCTTCTACTGACATCTCTTCATAGTTTACACTGTCACATGATTTTACATTAATTCCTTGACTTCTTAAAAAAGCATCAACCTTTGATTTATTTTTCTTGTATAAGTAGTATCCTAATACTGTTACTCCTACTCCTACTGCAGCTCCAACTACATGGGCTTTTGTTATTTTTCCATTTCCACCGATTCCGTATCCGAACATGGCAATACCTCCTATTAATTATTTATTTATTGTTATATACTTTTCTGTATTTTTTGACATATTTTTATTTTTTCTAAAGAATACATGGTAAATTAAATCCCCTATATTATCTATACTATTATCTTCAGAAACATTTGCTATATAGTAATCTCTATTCTCCTGTTTATTCTTAATTCTAAAGAATTTTACTTCCTTAGCATCATTATTAGTAGTTATCAAGTGTCTACCAAATGTTGTAAGCCAAATCATAGCCACTATTGAAAGTTTTGGTGTATTTAAGAAAGACTTTATCAAATACACAGCTGGTAGTATCTCTAGGTCAAATACACCCTTTCTATTAGTTTCAATACAAGCATGTTCTAATATAGCTGCCGAAGTCATAGAGATAGAGAACCAATTCATTATATTTTGTAGTTGCTCATCATTTCTATTTATTAGCATATTTATTCCAGACATAACTATTGAAGCTCCCGAGTAGATAGCAAAACTCTCTATCGCCTTTTGCTCTACTCCTTCAAGTAACTTAACTGGCATCATTCCATTTTCAATAGAAAAAGCTGTGAGTATCTTGTATATTGCCTCTTGTAAGTTAACTTTTTCAGGATTAAAAGTGGCCACTATACTTCTAGTTACTGGAGTATATTTTAACTCTATACTCTCTCCATCCTTTGTTACATTCTCTTTAAAAGTTTCAAAGGACTTAATAGGTTCTGATAGCTTCAATCTTACTCTATTGGGTAACTTATGCATTATTATTACATTGAGTTTTTTCATTCCCTCACCTTAGTTTTTCATTTTGTATTTTAAAAGTTTCAAAGAGTTTCCTACAACTAAAATTGTACTCATATTGTGTATAACTGAACTATAGATTGCAGGCAGTATTCCTGTAGCTCCTAACACCAGTGCAAAGGAGTTTACCCCTATTGCCATAGCAAAGTTTTCCTTTATTGTTTTAACAGTTTTCTTAGAAAGTCCTATCACTTCTGGTACCAATAGTGGATCATCCTTTGTAATAGTTATATCTGCAGCCTCCATAGCCACATCTGTTCTTGTACTTCCTAGAGCTACTCCGATATTTGCATAGGATAGAGCTGGAGCATCATTGATTCCATCTCCTATCATTATTACATTACTTCCTCTAGATTGAAGAGCTAAGATATTTCTTGCCTTATCCTCTGGAAGTAGTTCAGATTCATAGCTATCTATGGACATTCTAGAAGCTATTGTCTGTGCTTGTTGCTCTAAGTCTCCAGTTAATAGTACTATCTCATCTATTCCCTGTCCTCTAAGTCTATTTATAGTTCTCTTTATATTCTCTCTAGGTGGATCAGTAACCCCTATAAGTCCTATCAATTTATTATCTTTAGATACATAGATTAGAATCTCTCCTCTACCTAATATCACCTTAACTTCATCGTGGCAATTTTCAGTAGAGATTCCATTCTCTTCCATAAATTTTTTACTTCCTACTCTGATTACACTCTCAGCTACTTCTGTTTCAATTCCTCTCGCTACAACAACTTTATTTTCAGTATGGTTTGGTATCTCTAATCCTCTCTCTTTTACCTCATTTAAAATTGCCACAGCTAATGGATGAGTTGAAGTTTCCTCTGCTGCTGCTGCATAGGCAAGCATTGTATTCTCATCAATATTTTTATCTAAGAGCTTTATAGTTTGTACACTTGGTTTTCCCTCTGTGATTGTTCCTGTCTTATCAAATATGATGGTATCAGCCTTAGAAAGCTCCTCTATATAGTTACTTCCCTTGATTAATATACCATTTTTTGCTGCTGTATTAATAGCTGCTGAAAAAGCTGCTGCTGTTGATAATCTTATTCCACAAGAGTAATCTATAACTAACATACTCATAGCTTTCTGAATATTTTTAGTTGTTCCATAAACTATAGCTGCCAATAAAAAGTTAAGTGGAATAAGTTGAGCTGAGAAGTTATCTGCATAGTTTTGTATCTGTGCCTTATTAAAATTAGCGTCCTCAACTAATTTTATAATTCTTGAAACTGTTCTCTCATCTCCAACCTTTTCAGCCTCTATAGTTATATTTCCATTTTTTATAATTGTTCCAGCAAAGACACTCTCTCCAACCTTTTTAGTTACAGGCATATACTCTCCTGTAATAGATGATTGATCTATATAGGCTTCTCCCTTTGTGATTATACCATCTACGCTTATCTTCTCTCCTGTTTGAACAACTATCTTATCTCCTTTGCTTACTTCTTCAATAGCTACTTTTTGGATACTTCCATTTTCCATTACCTTCCAAACATAGTTCTCTCCTACGCTTAGCATATCCTTTATAGCCCCTCTAGTTTTTTTCATAGTATATACAGTAAGAAGTTCAGCAAACTCCTCCATTATCATAATAGTTAGAGCTGTCTTCTCCTTACCTAAAAGTAAGCTACTAATTATTGCACTAGAACTTAAAGTATCAGCATTAGGTCTCTTATTTTTCACTAGAGAACCTAAACCATTTGAGATTACTGGAGCTGCTAATGAAAGTACAGCTAAGGTATTTGGATTAAATAGTCTTCTTAATCCTAAAACTGGGGCTACAGGAGCTTTTTTAAAGATATTATAAACTAAAAGTATTCCAGCTGCAGTCATTTTTTTTATGATCTCTTCTGGAGACTCCTCTTGTAGTTTTCTCTCAATAACTATATTCTTACTATTCTCTATCTTCTCATTTTTGTATATCTCTACTAAGTAAACATTTAAAGTATTTTGAATAAGGGCTATTAAGTTATCATCAGTTACATTTATATCATCAAAATATATAACTACTGTTCCAGTTACACTACTTATCTTAGCACTCTCTATGTATCTAACCTGTTCTAGTTGCTTTTCAACTTCAGATTTTAATCTTCCTAAATACTTTAATGCCTTAGACTTTATACGAACTCTCCCTCTTATCTTATGAACTACTTCACAGTATAAAAGGTGACCACTAGTTCTTCCCTTCATTCTATCTTCCTTTCTTTAATTCTTTACATAAGATTTCATAGAATTTATCTAAATTTCTCTCTATCTCCTCTACTGACATCTTACTGTAAACATCTTCATTCTCTACAATTTTTTTCCATACATAGTTTAACCAATCCACTATTTTTTTCTCATTTGTCAGTTGCGGATTGTACTTTACAAGAACCTTACTTGTTATATATGAGTAGCTAATCTCCTCTATTCCTGGTTCCATTTTTATTATACTTGTTGTATAGTTTTCATACTTTTTCATATCCTCTGGAACTTTATCCAAACCAGGTATTTGAAGTCTTAATCTTCCCGGTATACTATGTACCACTTTTATTTTATTAAAGTATAAAAAAGCTGATTTTAATAGACTGTTCACTGATTTCCTCCCTTAGATATGATATTGTATCCCCACCATAATAGATTTACTCCATTTGGTAAAATAGGGTTTTGTCTCACTTTTCTTATTCCCACGACTATAAATAGAAGGGCTATCGTACTTTTAAGATCTAATACTCCCTTTGTTTTGTTATAGATAGCAAAATCAACACTCTCAACTATCTCTCTCATTCCAGAGAAAAGTTTTCCGTTTTTCTTTTCGAAAACTTCCTCTTCCAATCCAAGAATATTCAATATAGCACCTATCAATGTTATTGGATCAACTGCCTCTTCATCAAATTTGACAAGGACACTTCCTACTAAAGTATTAACTGAAACATCCTCTATTCCCTTCAATCCAGCTAACCTTCCAACTAACTCTTTAGCTCTCTCCTCATCTTCAATAAGAGCATTTACTTTTAATCTTATTCTTCCTTTAATGTAATGCTTTACCTCTAATATTCCATAAAAATCTGGGAGCATCTTTTTATTCATCTAACCACCCTCTATCTACAAATTTCCATCTTCAATTTATCTTTTAAGTATACACCTTTTTTCACTCTAATTCAAGAATTTTCAAAAAAATCATTTTGAATAATTAGCAAATATTTTATGAACTTTTTTTATATTTAGATTCACAAAATAATAGAAAAAAGGAGAAACTTTTACCCACAATTATAAGTATTCATACAATACTTATTCAAGTAAAACTCTCTCCTATTTTTTCTAATTAACTTACTTTCTTTCTATCTATATATCTTTTACATTGCTGCTGTACATTATATCCTAATAGTACACCTAATATAAAATCCTCCTCTGGTGAAAATTCCCTAAAAGAATACTCCCAATTCATTTCTCTTTTGTTCACTCATACTACTTTACCATCTCTATCCAAGTTTTTATTCTCTCATCTGTTAGTTCACTTTGGTTATTTTCATCAATTACTAATCCTACAAATTCACCATCTACTACTGCTCTTGAATCATTGAAAGAATATCCATCTGTAGAAGTTTTCCCTATCAACTCTATACCTTTATCCTTTATCTCGTCATATATAATTCCTATTCCATCTACAAAGGTATCACCAAATCCAAATTGATCTCCAATACCTATAAGTCCAACTCTCTTTCCAGAAAGATTTTTATCCTTTAACTTATCTAAAGCACCATACCAATCATCTTGTAACTCTCCCATTCCCCAAGTAGAAGTGGCAAATATTACAAAATCATAATTTTCAACTCTATCAATATCTGTAGCTGATAAAACCTCTGCTCCTAGTAACTCGCCTACCTTTCCAGCTACCATTTCAGTTGTTCCAGTTGTACTTCCATAAAAAATTGCTGTTTTCATATTTATCCTCCTTATACTTTTCTCCCCTAATATAAATTCATTATACAACCTTTTGTTTTGTTTGTCAAACTATTTTATAAAAAAATAAAAGAGAGATAGAAACTAAACTACCCCTCTTTTCATTTATATTATCCTTCCTTTCCTAAAATATTTATTATGATATACTCTGATTGCCCAGCTGTTCTTAGAGGATATCCCCAACCACTAGCTCCAGAGCTCACTATTACATCAAAATTATTTATTTTTCTATGTCCATAAATCAATTCTGCCAAATTTATTTTTTTTATTATTAAATTGAATGGAAAAATCTGACCATTATGAGTATGACCTGAAATTTGTAAATCATAACCTAATTTACTATTTTTTTCTAACTCTACTGGCTGGTGGTCTAAGAGAATTAAATACTTATTCAGTTCTATCTGTTCTACTAATTTTTCACTATTCACTCTATTTCTTAAACTTTTGTCCTTTCTTCCAATAATCACTAAATCATTATCTACCTCTACACTACTATCATCTAATATTTTTATATTATTTTCTACTATACTATTTTTTAAATCTTTTATAGTATAATTTGGAGTTTTTCTATATCTTGACATATCGTGATTACCATATACATAGTATATTCCCTTTTTAGTATTTACACTACCTAGTAAATTAAAAATTTCTTGAATTCCCCTTAGAGTACTTCCCTCATCTACAATATCTCCACCTAAAAGTAAAATATCAAAATTTTCCTCTTTTAATCTCTTGACAAGTTCAGATAACCTCTTTGAATTTAATGCATTTTCAAAATGCATATCACTTATAAAACCTACTTTATAACCTTTTTCTCTTATATTTTTATCAGTCACTAAATTGTACTCTACTCTTTTTATATTATTGATATTATAGTATCCATAACAAAATAAAAGAACTGTTAATACTATTGGCAGTAAAAAACTTCCATATAAAAAATTCCAATATTTTAACTCTGTTCTCTTTAATATAAAATTTAAAATATCTATAACTATACCTATCTCAAAAAGATGTAATAAAGTTAAAAACCAGATTCCAAAAATATTTATTGCTGGTAATAATATCAATAGCAGGATAAAGATTAAAACCATTTTACTTAAATTTAATTTAAAATATCTATCAACTCTCAATAAAACTGTATAAAAATATACTATCATTCCTATTAAAATTATTATTGGTATAGTTCTAACTCCCATTGTTCCTCCTAGGTACTCCGCTTACTTTATTTCTATTCTACTCTATCTTTATATTTGATTCAATGGAAGATTTTTTAATAACTATTTTAAACATTCACCATTTACCATTATCTCATCATATCTCTCTATCTTTTTATTCAAATATTCCAAAGTTTCTTTTAATTCATTTATTTTAGCTAAAAGTTCCTCTCTTTGCTCTATCAGTAAATTTTTTCTAGCTTCATTTGTAGAGTCTCCTATCTGATATAGAGCTACATACTCTATTAACACCTCTATTGGAAGTCCCGCCTTTCTCATACACTTTATAAAGTTTATCCAACCAATAGAATTATCATCATAATCTCTTATTCCACTCTTATTTCTTGGTACTGGTGGAATAAGTCCTATCCTTTCATAATATCTTAATGTATCTGCACTTATATTTAATTTTTTACTTACTTCAGCTATTGTCATCTATTTTCACCTCTATTCTTTGATATCTCTATATATAAAAAATACCACTTAGAGTTAACTCTAAGTCAAGATTTTTTTAGTGTATATAAAGTTAAAAGGATTAACTTCTATCATAATATAGAAATTAACCCTTTCTCAATTTTTTATCTTTTTATATATTTATCATAGAATTTTTTAAATTTGTCTACTACTAAATCAGGCATTACTAAATCCTCTTGCTCTTGATATGAATACTTAGTATAAGCATCTGGATCTACATCTAATGGTCCTACCCCTTGATGTTTTTCATCTGCTATTATCCACTCTTTTATATCTAAATTTGGTCTTTGAACTATAAAACTAGGTGTTCCTATTGCCTGTGATAGATGTCTAGGTCCTCCTTCATTTCCAAAGAACATATCACAATTCTTTAAAAGCATTGCTAACTCTCTGATATCCTTTGTCTCTATATTGGTAAATATATGAGGATCATTATTTAATCTCTCATGAGCTTTTAGTGCAAATTCCTTTTCAGCTGGAGAGTAATAGAATATTATTTGAGGATCTAAATCATCAATTATTCTTCTAGTTATCTCTAACATTTTATCTATATTAAAAACCTTAGCTGGTACTCTAGAGTTGATAGCAAAGGCAAAAACTGGTCTAGAAAAATCTACTCCTGCCGCTTCCATCTTCTTTCTCATATATTGTTTCTCTTCATCAGATATGTGGATAGAAAAATCCTCTGTATATTTTACATCATACTCCTGCTCTAAAGGTTTTAACATCTTTAAAAACTTCTGTACCTTTGTTAACCCTTTAGGTGGCTCAACTATCTTATGAGTGTATGTGTATCCTCTATGCTTTTTAAATCTTCCTATTCTGTATTTAGCTCCTCTTGCAAAAAGTGTAAATACCTCACTTTTTGGAGTAGACATTATATCAATCACTATATCATAGTTATTCCTTGTAACTTTCCAAGCTTTTTTTATATATTTGAATATATTTTTTTGTTCCTCTTTAGTTATTTTAATTACATTGTCTATTCCCTGATGTTTCTCAAATATGGGAGCTATATGCTCATAAACTACATAGTCCACCTGTGCATCTGGAAAAGTCTGCTTAAGTGTTGTACATAGTGGTGCAGCTAATATGGAATCACCTATCTGTCTAAATCTAACTACCAATATTTTCAACTCTCTACCTCCATAAACTATCTTTCTGTATAAATTATACCATCTTTTTCAAAATTTCCCTAAATAAAAATTCAAGAATGACAAAAAAGCCATCCTTGAATTCTCTTAATTAATTATTCATTGTAATATAAGTTCTCTGTTGGGAATACTTGATCACAAGTTAGATCAATTCCTAATTTTCTAAGTGTTTGTTCATTAGTCTTTCCAACTATATTTGTGCAATGAGCTTGTGTTCCTTTTAGCATAGTTAATTTATTTACAGCTACTTGTGCCATTGGATTAGTTGCTGCACAGATGCTTAATGCCATTAGTATCTCTTCACAGTTTAAAGCTATATTTTTGCTTTGAAGAGTTTTATCTTTTAAATTTAAAATTGGCTCTAATACTACTGGAGAGATTAATAGTATCTCATCATTTATTCCAGCAAAGTATTTAACAGCATTTAGTATTGCTGCTGACGCTGCATCCATAAGAGGTGATCCCTTACCAGTTATCATAGTTCCATCTGGTAATTCAAAAGCTATAGCTGAAGCTGGTTCTGTTTGCTTAGATTTTATCTCTTCTAGTTTCTTTCTAGCCACTCCTACAACTTTTCTATCCTCTTCTTTTAACTCTAAAGCATCCATTATGATACGTGTTCTTTTGAATGTTTCATAGTCAACATATCCTTTTTTATACTCACAACCAGTTTTAAAATATCTTCTGATTATCTCTTGTTTAGAAGCTTCTTTTACAACTTCATCATCTACTATTCCAAATCCTACTCTGTTTACTCCCATATCTGTTGGTGATTTATAAACAGACTCTTTTCCTGTTATCTTTTCAATAATTCTCTTTAGTAGTGGGAAAGCTTCAACATCACGGTTATAGTTTACAGCTGTCTCTCCATAAGCTTCTAAATGGAATGGATCTATCATATTAACATCTTGTAAATCTACAGTTGCTGCCTCATAAGCTATATTTAATGGGTGTTTTAAAGGTACATTCCATACTGGGAATGTTTCAAACTTAGAGTATCCAGCTGCATTCCCTCTCTTATACTCATGGTATAACTGACTTAAACAAGTTGCTAACTTTCCACTTCCTGGCCCAGGGGCTGTTACTACAACTATTGGTTTAGTTGTTTCTACATATGGATTTTGTCCATATCCTTCATCACTAACTATTACATCTACATCAGTTGGGTATCCCTTTGTAGCTCTATGTTTGTATACTTTTATCCCTCTACGCTCTAATTTGTTAATAAATAAAGTTGTAGCAGGTTGATCATTGTATCTTGTAATTACAACACTATTTACTTGAAGTTCATGCTCTCTTAAATCATCTATTAGTCTAAAAACTTCCATATCATAAGTTATTCCAAAATCTCCTCTGATTTTGTTTCTTTCGATATCCCCAGCATAAACACAGATTACAACTTCAAGTTTATCTTTTAACTTATGTAATACTTTTATCTTTGCATTCTCATCAAATCCAGGTAAAACTCTCTTTGCATGTAAGTCAAACATAAGTTTTCCACCAAACTCAAGATAAAGTTTATCGTAATTATTTACTCTCTCTAAAATATATTTAGATTGTTCTTCAAGGTACTTATTGTGATCAAATCCTATCTTCATTATTTGCTTCTCCTTATAACTAAATTTTATTCGACTTTATATTTTAACATAGAATTTAAATAATTACTATACTCTTTTTTATTTTTCTTTAGAATAATTTCTATTGAAATAATGAAACATTAAAAATCCACAAAAAGTTAATCCAGCTCCTATTAAAGCTGAATATTGCTCCCCTATCCCCCCATGAATAGGTAATCCTCCTAAATATGCCCCAACTGCATTTCCTAAGTTAAATGCTATCTGTATCCCTGCAGCTCCTAACATCTCCCCACCAGGTGCATATTTTATTATCAGATATTGTTGTGGACTACTCACTCCAAAAAGTCCAAAAGTTACTACACACATCAATATTACAGAAACTATTGGATTTGAAGCTAAAAAGAATATTCCCACTAGAGCCAATGTCATAAAAATTTGTAATGTACTAGCTACTTTACCAGGAAAAAAATAACTACTTAATCTTCCACCACACAGATTTCCCAATACCATTCCAGCTCCAGCTAATACCATTAACAGTGTTATACTCCTAGGATTAAACCCGCTAACATTTATTAACAGTGGATTTATATAGCTATACCAAGCAAATACCCCTCCATTTCCTAATGTTGTGGCACCTAATATAAGCCATGGTGCTTTATCTTTTAGAAATTGAAATTGCCCTTTAAATCCTGTATCTGGTAGTGGGGCTACATATGGAACAAATTTGCTGATAGAGTATAGTGTTAATAGTGCAAAAACAACAACTATTATAAATACTATTCTCCATGTAAATAGTGAACTCAAAAATGTTCCTACAGGTACTCCTACTAAATTTGCTATAGTCATTCCAGCTATCATTATAGCTACTGCTTCTGATTCTCTTCCTTTATCAGCTAATTTTGATGCAACTATTGAAGCAACACCAAAATATGCCCCATGAGGTAAACCAGATATAAATCTTGCTCCTAACATTGTTAAATAGTTTGGACTTATAGCTGCAAAACCATTTCCAATGACCATGAGCCCTACCAATATCAATAATATCTGCTTTGGTGGTTGTTTTCTAAAGGCAATAAGTAGTGGAGCTCCAAAACATACTCCTAAAGCATAGGCTGAAATAAAATGTCCCACTGTTGGTATTGATAAATTTAGACTTGTGGCTACATTTGTCAATATTCCCATCATAACAAATTCTGCTATCCCTAAAACTAACGTTCCTAGTGATAGTGCTATCAAACTTTTTTTCATATCTCTTCTCTCCCATCATATTTTTTAAACTTTTCTAAATTTTCTTTTACTCTTTTTCTATCTATTTTCCTATGTTGTGTTGGAGTTATTCCATACTTTCTCTTATATGCCTTACTAAATACCAAGGGATCATTATAACCACAGTTACTTGCTATCTCCTCTATACTTTCATCAGTCATATCCAATAACTCATTTGCTCTAGATAATCTAAAAATAGAAAGATATTCCTGTAGTGTTATCCCCATACTAGTTCTGAATAAGTTTGAGAAATAACTTCGATTCAATCCTATATATTCGATTATCTTATTAACATTTATATCGTCCCAATAATTTCTCTTTATATAGTCTAAAGCTTTATTTACATAGGGATTTAATTCCTCATCTTTTTCAATATTTTCCACACTATTTTCCTCAACAATTATTGAAAAAAATTGATAAAATAACCCTTGTAATTTTAATTCATTCGCTAAATTATTTTTCTGACTTTTTAGCATCTCTTCTATGAGCTCAAATAACTCTCTCGCTCTCTCTGTTCTAAAAATCGGCTTCTGCTGAACAAGTCCTAACTCTTGTAAGTACTTATCTACCCCCTCCCCATCAAAAGCTATCCAACAATAACTCCACGGTTCATTGGCATCAGCTTGATAAAAGGTTACAACATTTGGCTCTATTATAAAGCCTTGTCCCTCCTTTATATTATATCTCTTATTATCAACAATGTATACTCCTTTACCCTTTAGTACAACATGAATAATATATACTGGCCTAGAAGCTGGTCCAAAATTATGTAATGGGTTACATTCACTATACCCACAAAATTTTAAAGTCATATTTTTTAAATTTTCATCCCGTATCTGTAGCACATATGCTTTTTCCATATTATCCCCTCTTCTCACTTTCTGAAATTAAATATATCATAATCTATTTTTTTATACAAGAGCTACAGCTCCTATTTTTTATCGTAATATTATCCCCTTACTTAACAAAGTCAATATTCATGGGAACTTTACCACAAAAAATTTTTGACATTTTATTTTTATTTTAAGTTTTTTATTTCTATTTCAGAACATTGTTCGTTTTTTAAAAAAATATTTTTTCTTTAAAAATAACATTTAGACTCTTTAAAACAACAAAAAGATATTTTAAAATTATATTATATATTTTATAATTGTTTTGTTAGATAAAGGTGCACATCTATCGTTTTTAATTTAAAATAGTTTTTGTTTTGGGAGGTTTTTATGGCTTTATCTTTTAAAGAAAAATATTCTTTTGGTATAGGTGCTTTTGGAAAAGACATCATACTTGCTTATGTTAATATCTTTTTAATGATATATTTTACTGATGTTCTATATCTTTCACCTGCTTTCGTTGGTTCACTATTCTTTGTTGCAAGAATCTGGGATGCTATCAATGACCCAGTTATGGGAATGATAGTTGATAATACACATAACAAGTTTGGTAAATTCCGTACTTGGATATCTATTGGAACTCTATTAAATGCAGTAACTTTAGTATTACTATTTACATCATTCAATTTCCAAGGAACAGCTCTTTATACTTATATAAGTATTGTGTATATATTATTTGGAATGACTTATACTATGCTTGATATTCCTTACTGGTCTTGGTTACCAAACTTAACTTCTGATCCTCATGAACGTGAAGAAGTTGGAGTTATTCCTAGAATATTTGCAAGTTCTTCTTATGTTGTTCTAGGAGTTATCAGTTTCCAATTAATCTATTTTTTCAATAAAGCTTTTGGAAATGAAGCAAACGATAAATTTGGATATATGGCTGGTTCTGTTTTAATAGCTCTTGTATATATTGGAACCCTTGCTATCACAGTATTTAATGTAAAAGAAAATAGTTCTCTAGAAACTCAAAATGAAAAAATAGATTTAAAGCATATGTGGACTGTACTTACTACAAACAAACACCTAAAATCATATATAGGATTACTTCTTGGATTCCACTTATATAATAGTGCTTATAGCAGTTTTATGGTATACTATTTAAAATATGTTGCTAAGAATTTAAATCTTTTCTCAGCTTATAGTGCTTGCCAATTAGCTGAAATGTTAGGACTTGTAATGTTCCCAATATTTGCTAGAAAAATCGGACGTGACTCAACTTATAAAATAGCTTGTATAACTGGAGTTGCTGGACTTTCAATATTAGGATTCTCAGCTTTTGTAGCTCCTGCTAGTTTAGTACTTTTAGTTTTAGGAACAATAGGAATAAAAATAGGTTCTGGACTTGTTATTGGAACTATCACAGTTTTAGTTGCTGATGTTATTGACTACAACCAATTACAATTTGGAATGAGAAATGAAAGTATTATCTGTTCTGCTCAAACATTCTTAGTAAAAACATCAATGGCTATATGTGGACTTTTAACTGGACTATCTCTAACACTATTAGGATATGATGCTTCATTACCTGAGCAATCAGCTAGTACAATCTTAGGATTACGTTTATTAGTTTTCCTTCCATCATTAATTTTTATCCTTACAAGCTTATTCATATATGTTAAAGGTTATAAATTAAAAGGAAAAGTGCTTTATGAAGTTAGAGAAAAAGTTGCTCAATTAAATAGTAACAATAAAGTTTCTTCAAAGGAAGCTGAAGAAAGAACTGAAGAGGTTCTACTTGAAACTGTCAATAATTAATTTTTACTTAATAAAGGAGTTTTTATGAACATAATTT
>UMEL01037347.1_pt1 | contig 14685 bp, 10 predicted proteins | sample 1964741 | NCBI WGS metagenome assembly UMEL01 (sample SAMEA4836019, study PRJEB28245) | human gut metagenome | biome: gut microbiome; material: fecal sample | place: Denmark | collected 2008
ATGATTCCAATTAAAGAAATTTTAAAAAAACTTCCAGTTGCATTTACAGGTTTAGCTTTAGGAATATCTGGAGTAAGTGGGGCTTTAGCTGTAATATTAGATCCAGTTGCCTTATATATAGGTAATTTTATTTCTCTACTATTATTATTACCTATTATAATAAAAAATATTCTACATTTTGAAACTTTTAAAGAGGAATTAAAACACCCTACACTAGGAAGTTTTATTCCAACTTTAGATATGGCTCTTATGAATTTTTCTGTATTACTATATGGATTTTCTCCTATTTTAGGAAAATCTCTATGGCTTCTATGTATAGCTTTACACTTTATATTTGCCGTATCTTTTATCTACCATAGATTCAACTCTTGGAATTTACACCATATGGTTCCAAGTTGGTTTGTTCCCCCTATTGGAATAGTTGTTGCTTGTGTCGATTCTACATCTATGAATATGCCAACTTTAGCACATACTCTTTTCTATATAGGATTCTTTTTCTATATTATAATGCTTCCATTTATGTTATATAGAATTATCTTTGTAGAGAGAATTGATGATACTAGATTACCTACATTTGCTATAATGGCAGCTCCACCTAACCTTTGTCTAGCTGGATATTTAGTGGCTTTTAATAATCCTAATCCTGCAATTATAAATTTTCTTTTCCCATTAGGATTATTTATGACTGCCCTTATCTATATAGCTATGTTTAAAATTTTTAGATTGAGTTTTACCCCAGTATATGCTTCATTTACTTTCCCTTTAGCTATTAGCTCCACTGCTATACTAAAATATTCACTATATATTAAGCAATTTGATTTAGCTAGAGGAGAGTTTTGGTATATTTTTTCTATAATAGCTACTACCTTTGCAACCCTACTAATAACTTGGATATTTATTAAAATGTTAATATTTGTCAATAAAAATATAATAAATTCATAAATATAAAAGAAGAAAATCTTACTTTAACTCTTGTAAAATTTTCTTCTTTTTTTACTATTATTAAATTATTCCTTGTCCATACTGATAATATAGGTATCCTGTAACTAATAAAACAAACCCTATTTTTAACATCAGACTAAAACTTTTATATAAAACAAAACATAGTATTATTACTGCTAATACAGATATAATCGTCGTATTATCTAAATTCACTTTTCTCTCCTTCTAAAATTTTACCTTTGGAACCTCTCTAACTTCAGCTTCAACTTTAAATAATGGTTCCTCTTTAAAATTAAATATTCCAGCAAAAATATTTCCTGGTATCATTCTAATTGCTTGGTTATAAGCTGTTACAGTATCATTGTAAAATTGACGTGCAAAACCTATCTTATTCTCTATATCTTTAAGTTGATTTTGTAAGTCCATAAAATTAGCATTTGCCTTTAACTCTGGATAACTCTCAGTTACCATCATAAGTCTACTCAGTACACTTCCTAATTCACCACTAGCCTTTATCTTCTCATCTATAGTACCAGCCGTTGTATAGTGAGTTCTTGCAGCTATAACTCTCTCTAATGTCTCTTTTTCATGACTTGCATATCCCTTTACTACCTCTACAAGATTAGGTATAAGATCAAATCTTTTTTGAAGTTGTACATCTATCTGACTCCAAGAGTTTTTTACTCTCTCTTGTAATTTTACAAATTTATTTTGATATACTATCCCCATTAAAATTAATAACACTATTAAAACTAAAATTACTATTATAGTTACCATATTTTCCTCCTAATTCCTAAATTTAGAATGCTCCTCCGCCACTACGGCCTCCACCGCCACCAGAGGAACCACTACTAAATCCACCACCTCTTCCACTGATGGAAGAATTTGAAGATTTAGCTACACTTTCAATCGCCCTTTGAGCTACTCTTTCTGTATTTATCTCCATAGTTTTAAACATATTGCTATATAGGTATAGACTCATCAATGAGCTTCCTCTATAACTATTTCCCATAATTATATCTGAACTCTCTCCCTTTTGAGCCATTATCTTCTTATACCCTTTAGCTACCTTATCTGCCACACCCAGAGCTACTGCATAGACAAAATAATGCTCCCATAGTTGAATAGAGGCTAATTTTGCTTCCTCCAAATTACTATAGTCTACTAAAAACTTTCTAAAAGCCTTCCATCTTGAAATAGCCTTCTCCTTTTCTAAACTTGCTCTTTTTCTTGAAAAAGTATAAGGCATCGTTATAAATCCTAATAAAGAGATTAAAATAAATAGTGAACTTTGGAAATAGTTTATCATAAAAACTCCACCTATAAAATATGTCATTCCAGTAATTACACCTAAAGTTGTTGAAAACTTATCTCTCTTATCCATTTTCAAATTTTTAGATAACATATCTGTATATACCATAGTTTTCCATCTTTCATAGTTACTATTAAACTCTTTAGCCTTTCCTCTATTTTCTACTACTCTTTCTATCTCTTCAAGAATAACTCTCTCTCCATCTCCTAACTCTCTTATATACCAATTTAAGATGAACTTCTCCTCATCTGTTGGAATCCCCTCTGTCTTCTCCTTCAGTCTAAGAATAGTCTTATTCCCTTCCTCTATAAGCTCTAAATACCCTTTTCTGACTAGATCTAATAGAGTTGCAAAAAGCTCTCTACTCTCCGGATACAATCTTTTAGAAATTAAAGTTCCTGCTACTGCTGGAGAATAATTATCTGGTAACTCTCTAAAATACTCCCCATATTCATTTTCTACCTTGTATCTTTTGCTATTTTTTTGATAGATATAGATTGCTAAAAATACCCACCAAACTATAGCAACACCAAATACAGCTCTTCCAACATATAATCTAACTACTGCCTTCTTCCTTACTTCATTAGCTTCTTTAGCTAATCTTCCCTCCATATCCAATATCTCTTTTAGAGCATTTTTATTCTTCATTAATAAGGGATTAAAATCAGTTAAAATATTTTTAGGAAAAAGTAAATTTACCTCTAAGAATTCTCCTGGATAGTAGTTATTCAAGGTATATCTTACAGTTTTTCCATTCAATATCTCAATATTTCCTGTAAGTGGTCCATGTCCAAATGCATATATATCATTTTTATCTACACTCTCTGGCAAATTTATAGTTACTCCTATTGTTTTTATTGGACTTTGCCAATCCTTTCCTACCATTTTCCTATTTAATTGAGCTATATCTCTATAAACAGTAACCCCTCTTGTCAGAGTATACGTAAATACAAACTCCCTCTTCTCATTTTGACTAGGTGCATAAAGTTTTATTTTATACACTCCCTCACTTGTGCTCACACTATAGTTTCCCTCTACTGGAGCTACACTGTTCTCAGCTTTTTTTAAACTTCCATTATCCTCATAAAAAACTTGTAAATTTTCAAGTTTCCCATATCCTAAAGCATCTATATTGTAAAGTATACCATTTATCTTATCTATATCATAAATAACTCTCTCCTCTACATCAAGACTTCCATCTCTTTCAATATTAGCTACTATATCTAATTTTTCAATATTATAAGCTGGACTTCCAAAGATAGTTGTGAAAATGAGTATAGATAATATAAGTAGTTTTTTTAACATACTCCACCCCACTAAATATTATATATTTTACTATATTTCTCTTTTAAATATTCAATATAGTATTTCGGATTTAACTCCTCTCCTGTAACCTCTTTTATAATTTCAGAAGTAGTTTTTAACTTTCCATATTTATGAATTTTCTCACCAAGCCACTCTCTTATCTTATCCAACTCTCCTCTTTCTAATATCTCCACTATATTTAACTCTTTTAACATAGTGTTATATATCTGTGCTGAATAAGCACTTCCTAAGGCATAAGATGGAAAATATCCTACAAGCCCAGCTGCCCAATGTACATCTTGCATAACTCCTTCACTATCAGTTTCTGGTACTACTTCTAGATACTCTTTCATCTTCTCTTTCCATACTTTAGGTAAATTATCTACATCTATAGTTCCATCTACTATTCCCTTTTCTATCTCATATCTTACCATAATATGTAATGAATAAGTTAATTCATCTGCTTCAACTCTAATAAGTGACGGTTCAACCAAATTTATCTCTCTATAGAAATCTTCTAGCTTTACCTCTTTTAAAAATTGAAAACTCTCTTGAGCTCTTTTATATATATGATTCCAGAAATGAAAATCTCTTCCTATTATGTTCTCATAAAATCTTGATTGAGACTCATGTATCCCCATAGAACCACCTGTTCCTAAGATAGTATCTTGTAAGTTATCCCCTATCTGTTGCTCATATATTCCATGTCCAGTCTCATGGATAGTACTAAATACTGCCGACATAGGATTATTTTCTATATACTTAGTTGTTAGTCTTACATCATTTTTAGTTATATTCATAGTAAATGGATGCTCACTCTCTGCACCTATTCCTCTATCAAAATCAAATCCTAAATACTCTCCTATAAATCTATTGAACTGTTTTTGTTTCTCAATATCTACTTTTTGAAGAAGTTTTTTATCAGGATTTCCAGCCTCTTTAACTTTTTTCAATAGTGGTACTATCTCTGATTTTAAAAGTGAAAAAAACTCATCTAGTTTTTCACTTGTCATTCCCTTTTCATACTCTTGTAAAATTACATCATATAGATTTTTTTCATCTTTTTTATGATAGTTTGCAAATTTAATAGTATATTCAAATATCTTAGCTAAATTTTTCTTATACTTTTCATAATTGTTCTCTGCTTTCGCTTCTTCCCAAACACCTTGAGTTCTAGCTACTAATTCAGAGTAAGCTTGGTACTCTTGAGCTGGGATCTTCTTCATCTTTTCTATATCCTCTTTTAGTTCCTCGATCTCTTTTCTCTCTATCTCATTTAACTTCTCTAAGTTCCTACTAAGGAACTCTACACACTCTTCAAACTCCTTTGATGTTGTCAAAATATACTCTTTCATACTTAGATACCCAACTATTTCAGCTAAATAATCTTTTCCATTTTTTGGAGCAGTAGTTTCTAAATCCCACTGTAATACTGCTAAAGCTCCCTCTATCATCTTTTTTTCTTTTATCTTCTCTCTAAATTTTTTAAGTATCTCTTCCATTTTTTACCCTCTTACTCTTCTCTTTTATTTTTTAATCTATAATCTCTAGGATTTTCTGGATTTTTATCCTTCCACAATCCTCTTTTCTCCTTCTTAGCTTCTTCATAAGCCTTTCTATAACTTTTCTCTTTACCTGCATGATACTCATAAAACCAAGCATTTCCACTTCTTAACATCTCTAAATTTATCTCTTTGTTATTAGAATAAACTCTAGCTACTTTTCTCTTATATTTGTCCTCATATAAGACTTTTAATTCTACAGTCTTCTTAAGTATCAAACTTTCTAAATATTTCTTTGATTCTGCTCCATGTTTTTGCTTTAATTCTGGGGCATCTATCCCATACATTCTAACTCTCATTTTTTTTCCATTAGCTTTTACAACAAAGCTATCTCCATCAGATACCTTCTCTACATAAGCATCTAGAGCATAGGAAAAGATTGAAAGAATTAAGCTCAATATTATTGTAAAAATTTTCTTCATCTCTTCTAATTTCTCTCCTAATCTTTCTTTAGATTAATATCTATTTTTGGATTTTTTATGCTTAAATCCATTTGTGGGAATGGAATTTCAACATTTACTCCATCTAAAGCCTTTTTAATATTATTTAAAGTTTGTTTATACACTGTCCAATAGTGATCGTTTGTAGTCCAACCTTTCAATGCTATATTTATAGAGCTATCTCCATAAGACTCTACATGTGAATATACATCTGGATCCTTTAATACAAGTGGATTACTTCTTAACATCTCTTCTAGAGCTTTTCTTGCTACATCTATATCTGCATCATAAGCTATACCTATTATAAATTTTAATCTTCTAGTTGGCGTCTTTGTATAGTTGATTATCTTATTTGATATTATTATTCCATTTGGTATAACTATTAAATCGTTGTTATGTGCTCTTAAAGTTGTTGAAAAAATATCTATATCATAAATATATCCTTCTTCTTCATCTATATTTACCTCATCCCCTACTTTATACACTTTAAAGATTAAAATAATTATTCCACCTGCAAAGTTAGATAGGTTATCTTTTAAAGCAAGACCAACACCTATTCCCATTGTTCCAAAAAACGCTAATAAACTACTCTCCTTAACTCCCATTATAAGTAAACAAATAGTTATCAATAAAGCATGTAATCCTATATTTAATATAGATCTTATAAAACTTTTTAAAGATTTATCTACTACAATTTCCTCTTTTTTCTTTTTTAAACTAAATAGTGGTGTAATCTTTTTTATTGTCTTTATTACTATATAATATAGGAAGATACAAAATACTAATTTTAAAGCAAAAAATATTAATTCTACTGTAAAGTTTACAAAAATATTTTTATCGGCTAATTTTAAAACAACTTCATTTAAAAATTTTTCCATCTCTTTTCTCCTTTATTTCTTTTTTTATATTATAGCATATTTATTTTTAGAAACAATTTTTATTTAATTCTATTTATCACATATTAAAATAATAAAAGCTCCCTCTTTTATTAAAAAATTTATAATTTCCTTAGATAATAATACTGGGAGTCACAAATAACTTTTTTATTTGTAACTCCCATTTATATTCCTTTATTATACTGTTATTTTTTTATATATTTCAATATATTTATCTGCTGATTTATCCCAACTATTATCTCTAGCCTTAGCATTTTTTATAATTCTATTCCATTGAGATTTATCTCTATAGATTGAGATAGCATATGAAAGTATCTTTAACATTACATCTCCATTTGGTTCTTTAAACCCAAATCCATCTCCCTCTCCAGTAAATTCATTGTATGGAGTTACAGTATCTTTTAATCCTCCTGTTTCTCTTACAAGAGGGATAGTTCCATATCTCATAGCTATCATTTGTGATAGTCCACATGGTTCAAAAAGAGATGGCATTAAGAAAATATCAGCCCCTTCATACACCTCTATAGAAAGTGGTTGATTAAACCCTATATAAGAGCAAACTTTACCTGGGTACTGACTCTCTTTCCATCTAAAGAAGTTCTCATAATGTGCCTCTCCGCTTCCAAGGAGTACAAATTGGATTCCAAGATTCATCATTCTATCAAAAGTCTGTGTTATCATATCTATACCCTTTTGTCTATCCAATCTTGAGATTATAGCTACTAATGGTATACTTGGATTTACTTCTAAACCTAATCTTTTTTGTAGTTTAGCCTTTAACTCTTCTTTAGGAGTATTATTTAATTTAAATACATTCCCATCTATTCCATTTACTATTCCTACTAATTTACTATCAAACTTTCTAAAAAGTCCATCTATTCCCTCTCCATACTCCGGAGTTTTTATCTCCTCAGCATAAGATTTACTTACTGTAGTTACATAATCTGAATATACTACTCCACCTTTTAAGAAAGATATCATATCATAGTATTTTAATCCGTCCTCTTGATAATACTTCCATCTGTCAATCTCTAAAGTTTCTTCCAGCTCTTGATTTGGAAAAAACCCTTGGAATCTTAAGTTATGAATTGTAAATACTGTCCTTATATTTGTAAATCCTCTCTCTAAAAGATATATTGGAGTAAGAGCAGTATGCCAATCATTACAATGAATAATATCTGGAGTAAAACCTGTAATATCAAAAGTTTCTACTACTGCCTTTGTGAAAAAAACAAATCTTTCACAATCATCTAACTCACCATATATTTTAGACCTTGTAAAATATTGCATATTATCAACAAAATAATATGTTACTCCTTCTAGTTCATAACTCTCTATTCCTACATAAGCATCATAGTGAGATGCCCAGATTTTTTTATGCCCAAGATGCTTCATGTTATTTCTGTATTTCTCTGGTATCTGCCCATATTTAGGTAGAATTACTCTTGCATCTATTCCCTTTGCTTTTAATGCCTTAGGTAGTGAGTAAGCTACATCTCCTAACCCCCCAGTCTTTATAAATGGCCAAGCTTCTCCAGTAGCAAAAAGTACCTTCATATCTCTCCTCCTCTTAGTTTTTTCTAGCTCCTTCTAAATAAGCTAATAAATTTTTATAGTGCTTATCATCCCATTTTATATTTTTTTCTATTACTAACGGATAATTTCTAGAAGCACTTAGTTTTTCATTTGAATTTATAACATTATTTTTATCTACAATGATATTTTTCAAAACAGCCCCAGCTTTTACAACACTATCTTGTAATAGTATACAATCCTCAACTATAGCTCCAGCTTCAACTACTGCACCTCTAGCCAAAACAGAGTTTTTTACAACTCCTCCTAACATACATCCATTGGCTATTAAGCTATTATTAACTTCCGCACTCTCTCTAAATAGTGATGGTGGTGTATCCTTTGTCTTAGTATATATACTTCTTTCTGGATTAAATAAATCGTCTCTAACTTCTTTCTTTAAAAGATCCATATTAAAATCAAAATACTCTTTTGTTGAGTTAATACAAGATAAGTACCCTTTGAATTCATAACCATTTACCGAAACTCTTCCTACATTTCTTGTTACTAGATCTCTTACTGTATAGTAAACTCCATCTTGTATTCCATCACATATCATTTTTATTAAAAGTTCTTTACTCATAACAAAAGCTTCTAGAGATATATTTTCATCCTTTTTAAAGAAAAGATTTTGTCCTATTCCTAAAACCTCTCCATTTTCTCCAATTTTAACACTATCACAATTATCGAATCTCTCATTTGCGTTATTTACATTTTTATAAACTAATGTTATATCTCTTCCACTAGCCTCATGATGTTTTACCACATCTTTAATATCTAAGTTACAAACCATATGTGAACTTAAAACAACTATATTTTCTTGCTTACTACGGAAAAAATATTCCATATTTTTCTTAACTCTTTTTATATTAGTTGTATATGTAGAATCTGCCATTTGTTTAAACATAAATATTCCATCTTTTTTTCTATCTAAATCCCACTCCGTTCCTCTTCCTATATGGTCTGTAAGTGAGTTTAGATCCTCGTTTCCAGCAAAAATACCAACATTTCTTATTCCTGCATTTACAAGATTTGACAATGGAAAATCTATTATTCTATATGTCCCTCCTACTGGAACTGATGCAAGTGGTCTCATCTTTGTAAGTGATCTTATATTATCTAAATTTTCATCTAAAAATATTATAGCCATGTAATTATTTAGCATATTTTCCTCCCCTTTATTAAACCTATTTTATAGCATTACTCTTTATTATTTCTCCCTGTCCGATTACAACAATCTCCTCATTATCCCCAACTACAGTATTTTTCTCTATTCTTACATCATTAGCTAAAATAGCTTTGTTGATAATTACATTTTCTTCGATTACTGTATCCGCCATTATTACAGAGTTATAGACTTTACTATTTTTTCCTATTTTTACCCCTGGAAAAATAACTGAATTCTTAACTTCTCCCTCTATTTCACATCCTTTTTCTACAAGAGAAGTTATTACTTTTGCATCATCACTTACATATAAAGGTGGATAAACCCCTTGACGTGTATTGATTCTCCAACTTTTATCAAATAGATTTAATTCATTATCGTCTTTTAATAGATCCATATGAGCATCCCAGAAGCTTTCTATTGTTCCAACATCTTTCCAATATCCTTCAAATGGGTATGCATAAAGTTTCATTTTATCATTTAATAGGTTTGGTATAATATTTTTTCCAAAATCATTACTTGAATTAGGATCTAACTCATCTTCTATTAGATATTTCTTTAAAACACTCCATTTAAATATATATATTCCCATTGAAGCTAGTGTACTTTTTGGATTTTTTGGTTTTTCTTCAAATTCATATATTGAAAAATCTTCATTAGTATTCATTATTCCAAAACTTGGTGCATCTTTTAAAGGTACGTTAAATACTCCAATTGTTACATCTGCATCTTTTTCCTCATGGAATTTCAACATTTTATCATAATCCATTTTATAGATATGATCTCCTGATAAGATTAATACATGGTCTGGATCATACTTGTCTATGAATGAAATATTTTGGTATATAGCATTTGCTGTCCCTTTATACCAACCACCTTCATCATTTTTCTTCGTATGAGGTTGTAATACTGTTACCCCTCCATTCATTCTATCTAAATCCCATGGTGATCCATTTCCAATATGTTCATTTAAAATATGAGGTTCATACTGAGTTAATACTCCAACTGTATCTATTCCTGAGTTAGAGCAGTTGCTCAACGTAAAGTCTATTATTCTATACTTACCTCCAAAAGAAACTGCTGGTTTAGCTATTTTTTCTGTAAGTTTTTTTAAACGACTTCCTTGTCCTCCTGCCAATAACATGGCTATTATATGTTTCTTCTTCATACCTATCCTCCCAAATATATTCCTATTTTATCTTAAGATCTCTCTTTTGCTTTTTCTTTTTTCCCTTTGTTATTACCTACTTTTAAAGCTTCCGCTTCTTTTTTATCTTCACTCCCCTCTTTTACTTTTCTCTCTTCAGCTTTAAGAAAAATTACAGAGTTTGCTCCTATATCCACCTGAATATGTTGAGGCCTTCCATTCCATACCTCTATAACCGGTTTATATCTCTTTCTCTTACTAAAGTTAGTTCCTCCATATTTTTCATCATCGCTGTTAAGAATCACTCTATATATTTTATTTTCTGGAACTCCTATTTTATAACCTATTTTATTTTCTCCAGAAAAATTAAATAGCCCTATTACTTTTTCACTTCCATCTTTTGTTTTTCTTAAAAAAGATATTGTATTTCCATTATTATTTTCGTGCTCTATCCATTCAAATGTATCCCAACTATCTTCCCAAAGAGCATTCTCCTTTAAATACAGCTTATTTAGAGCCCTACAATAATCTTGTATTTTTTTATTTTCTTCACTATTCAAGAGTTGCCATTCCAATTGCTCATAGAATCTCCATTCCAATCCTTGTGCAAATTCATTCCCCATAAAATTCAGTTTTTTTCCGGGATGTAGCATCTGATATGAGTATAAAGCTCTTACATTAGCTAACTGTGCTCCAAAAAATCCTGGCATCTTATTAACTATTGATTTTTTTCCGTGAACTACCTCATCATGTGAAAGTGGTAACACATAGTTCTCTGAAAAAGCATACATAAAAGAAAACGTAAGCTTTCCATGATGATCCTTTCTATAAAGAGGATCCTCTTCAAAATATTTTAAAGTATCATTCATCCAGCCCATATTCCATTTGTTATCAAATCCCAAACCACCATCTACTGCATGTTTTGTTACATTTGGCCAAGCTGTAGAGTCCTCTGCCATAATTAAACAATTCAGATAATCTTCATGAATTACACTGTTGAATTTCTTGAAGAAATTTACCGCTCCAAGATTTTCCTTTCCTCCATAAGCATTTGTAAGTCCATCTACATTAGGAAGATATAACATATTAGCCACAGCATCTATCCTTATTCCATCTAGATGAAATTCCTTAAACCAAAAATTCACATTAGAGATTAGAAAACTTTGAACTTCATATCTCGTTAAATCAAAGTTACAAGTTCCCCACTCCTTATTCTCTCCTATTCTTTCATCTGCATACTCATAAGTAGCTGTTCCATCAAATCTATATAGTCCATAACTATCCTTACAGAAATGACCAGGTACCCAATCTAGAATTACCCCTATATTGTGCCTGTGCATATGATTTACAAAATACATAAAATCTTCAGGGGTTCCATATCTACTAGTTACAGAATAATATCCAGTACTTTGATATCCCCAAGAAGCATCTAAGGGATGCTCTGTTATTGGCATAATCTCAATATGAGTATAATTCATATCCTTCACATACTCACACAATTTCTCTGCAATCTCTTTATAGTTTAGAAATTCTCCATTTTCACCTTTTTTCCACGAACCTAAATGAACTTCATAAATATTCATAGGTTTATTTAAACCTGTTATTCTCTTATTCATCCATCTAGTATCTGTCCATTTGAACTGTGGTATATCATATATAACTGAAGCTGTATTCGGTCTTAGCTCTGAATAAAAGGCATATGGATCAGCTTTAAAAACCACATTTCCGTCTGCTTGTTCAACTCTAAATTTATATAGATCCATCTTCTTTAATCCATATATTTTTAACTCCCAAATTCCTTCTGGATTAATCTTCTTCATAAAGTGATTATCTCCAGTCCAATTATTAAAATCCCCTACTACTGAAATAGATCTAGCATTAGGTGCCCATACCCTGAAGATGACTCCATCATCTTCAAAGTGTGCTCCCATATATTTATAAGCTTCTCTACTCTCCCCTTTATGGAAGAGATATCTATCCAACTCTTTTTCCAATCGTTTCCCCTCCTCATATAAAAAACTCTTATAGTTTTACTGGAGTGATATTCCAAATCTCCTCTGCATACTCTTTTATTGTTCTATCCGATGAGAATTTTCCAGCATTAGCTATATTTTTTAACTGTTTTCTTGCCCAATCCATTCTAAAAGTATACTCTTTATTAATTATTTGTTGAGTTCTTCTATACGCTTCATAATCTTCTAATACAAAGTATTGATCTGCCTGATGCCATGGAGCAGTCTCCATAAGTGATCTATGAATGTTGCCATAAACTCCATTTCCTAAATCACTAAATGTTCCATCTACTAGAGAATCTACAATCTTTTTAAGACCTTCTACTGAATTATATGGAACATGAGGATCATATCCGTTATTTCTCATTTCCTCAACTTCTTTTACAGTTAAACCAAATATATAGTTATTCTCTTTTCCAGCTTCTTCAACTATCTCTACGTTTGCTCCATCCATTGTTCCTAATGTAAGTGCTCCATTTAACATAAATTTCATATTTCCTGTTCCAGAAGCTTCCTTCCCTGCTGTAGATATTTGCTCAGATATATCTGCTGCTGGGAATAATTTTTGAGCTACAGAAACTCTATAGTTTTCAACAAATACAACTTTTAACTTTGAATTTACATCTGGATCTCTATTTATCATTTGAGCTACTTCATTTATAAGTCTTATTATTCCTTTAGCTATGAAATATCCTGGGGCAGCTTTAGCACCAAATATATAAGTAACAGGTGTAAAATTCATATTTGGATTTAATTTTAACTTATTATATAACCCTATTATTTGGAATATATTTAATAGCTGTCTCTTATACTCATGTAATCTTTTAATCTGTACATCAAATATTGAATCTGGATCTATCTCTATTCCTTGAGTTTTCTTCAAAAATTCTGCCAATTCTACCTTTTTCTCATGTTTAATATCCAAAATTCTTTTTAAAACTTTTTCATCGTCTAAATATGCCTCTAATTTTTTTAATTCACTAAGATCTGTTATCCAAGAATCTCCTATCAACTCTGTAATTAAGTTTGCTAATTGTGGATTTGATTGTAATAACCATCTTCTTTGAGTGATACCATTTGTTTTATTTAAGAATTTTTCTGGATATAGTTCATACCAATCTTTTAACTCTTTATTTTTTAATATCTCTGTATGAAGTGCAGCAACTCCATTTACTTTATGACTTCCATAAATAGCTAACCAAGCCATATGTATCATATTTCCGTTTATTATTCTCATTCTATTTTGTCTATTTACATCATTAGGAAATCTCTCTTCTAATAATCCTTTTAATTGATTATCTATTCCTCGAGTTATTTGATAAATTCTTGGTACTACTTGCTCATATAATCCTACCCACCATTTTTCTAGAGCTTCTGCTAATATTGTATGGTTAGTATATGCAAATGTTTTTTCTACTATGCTCCATGCTTTTTCCCAAGATATCCCCTCTATATCTACAAATATTCTCATTAATTCAGGAATTGCAATTACTGGATGTGTATCATTTAATTGAATAGCTGTAAATTCTGCAAATTTATCAAAATCATTTCCATGAACTTTCTTATATCTTTTAACTATATCTTGTAAAGAAGCAGATACAAAGAAGTATTGTTGTTTTAATCTTAATTTTTTCCCCTCATCTGTAGAGTCATTTGGATATAATACTCTTGAAATATCTTCAGCTAAAGTCTTTTGTTGAGTTGCATGTAGATAATCTTGTTGATTAAATTTTGCTAAATCTAAATCTACTAATGAATGTGCTTCCCAAAGTCTTAAAGTATTTATATTATTTGTTCCATAACCAATTATCGGCATATCATATGGTACAGCTCTAACACTTCCATCTCCAAATGTTACTATTACCTCATCATCTGGTCTCATTACTGACCATACATCTCCATATTTTAACCAAGTTTCTGGCTTTTCTATTTGATATCCATCTCTGAACTCTTGATTAAAGATTCCATTTCTATATCTTATTCCATATCCTTTTCCTGGTAAATTAAGTGTAGCTAATGAATCTAAGAAACAAGCAGCTAGTCTTCCTAATCCTCCGTTTCCTAAAGCTGAATCCTCTTCTGCATCCTCTACCTTATTGTAATCTATTCCTAACTCCTCAAATAACTCTCTTACCTCTCCTAACATTCCTAAGTTAATTAAGTTATTTCCTAAAGCTCTTCCCATTAAAAACTCAGCTGATAGATAAAAAGCTTGTTTTTGCTTCTCATAAAGCTTTCCTGTATCATACCAATTATCAGCTATATTCTCCATTACAGCTTGCCCTAAAGCTCTATAGATTTCAAAATCTTTAGCTTCATTCAACTCTTTCCC
>UMEL01043814.1_pt1 | contig 14613 bp, 18 predicted proteins | sample 1964741 | NCBI WGS metagenome assembly UMEL01 (sample SAMEA4836019, study PRJEB28245) | human gut metagenome | biome: gut microbiome; material: fecal sample | place: Denmark | collected 2008
GGTGCCAACAATTCATTGAATTTTTGACAAAATTTTTCTTCCTCACACGGAGTAATGTCCTCTATAACCTTTGCATATGCTGGCAAAAGATCATCAATCTCTTTTTGGGATTTCCCTCTTATAATTATGCATCTATACTGATTTAACCGATTATACACAAAACTACCTTCTTTCTATCACTTCAATCACTTGCTTTGCTATAGCTTCTGCCATTAATGGTGGTACAGCATTTCCAACTTGTTTCAACTGACTTGTCTTAATGCCGATAAATTCAAATTTATCTGGAAAAGACTGTATTCTTGCAGATTCTCTTACCGTAGGAACTCTATTCTCCTTATAATGGAAGTGGTGGTTATGCCCTGTATCAATTGTAAAACAAGGCTTTTCACTATTCATTCTTGTCCATGCAATATTTACTTTTCTAGTACTTTGTAATTCAATTGGTAAGTCTTTATAATTTCCTCCATCTGGAACCATTGCAATTATCTGTTTCGTCTGTTCTTTATGAATAGTAATTGAATGATTCTTAATCACAGAACTTCCATCTCTCATTTTTCTCTGGTAATCATTAGTTGCTGGCAAAGCATATTCTATATTTTCCCCTAGTGATACATCATCTGGGACAAAATCCAAATCAGAAATGGCTTCCTTACATGTTATAACATTCTTCAAACCAACACCATGCGTTGGCTTTGGAAATGAAAATTCTATATCCTCATCAAATACATTTTTATTAAGTCCAACAAAAAAAACTCGTTTTCTTTGCTGAGGAACACCATAATCATCTGACGATAACTGCTGAACCTTAACTCTATATCCGATGGCAGAAAAATCACTTAACACTTCTTCCTTGACCTTTCCTCCAAACAACCTTATCAAGCCGGGTACATTTTCCATAACAAAAACCTTGGGCTGAAGTTGTTCAACAATACTCACAAATGACTTATACAATTTATTTCTAGGATCATCTATCATTCTCTTTCCTGATACAGAAAACCCTTGGCAAGGAGGTCCTCCAATTATCACATCAATTTCTTCTTTTTTGCAACCAGCTTTACTCAAAATAGTTTCTGCATCTATAAGTGTTATATCTTCATTAATAACATTTGCACCTGGAAAATTATGTTTATATGTAATAGTTGCATCCTTCCACATATCTATTCCTAATGCCATTTCAAATCCAGCTTGTTGAAAACCATATGAAAATCCACCGCATCCACAAAATAAATCTATAGCAATTAATTTATTATCTCTCATGATTTTTACTTTCCTTTTTTCTGTTGTCTTCTGGTTTTTCCGCATTATCAGGAATTGCCCAATTATCTCCAAGTTTAAAAACACCTTCTATTCGATTTTGTGCACATAATACCTGAACCCTTCTTTGCGAAATATTCCATTTTACTGCCGCTTGGCTTGCTGTCATATATCCCATAACATTCACCTCTCACCCTTTCATTATATTCGACGGGGCGAACAATATCAAATAATTTTTTTGTTCTTTATATATTATAAAGCCTTTTTTAGTCGAACACAAGTTCTTTTTTGATAATTCCATTATACTCTTGTTTTCACTACCTTTAAAAGTTAATTCCATAAATAGCACTATAAAAGGATGCTATTCAAATCATTGTTCAAATAGCATCCTTTCATTACCTCTCCCATATCCTCGTCCTCTCCACACCTCACTGTTGCAGACACACATGTGTGTCCATGTTGGCAGAAACTGGTGTAGATCAGACAATCATTAAGAAGATTGTGGGGCACTCCGGAGCTATGACTCTGACAGAAAAGGTATATACCCACTTTGATATTAAGGTTCCTCTCAAAAGCAAAATATTATCGGAACTGTATTCCGGCGATTTATACTTCCGCAAATTGTGTTTTGCTACTCCAAGCAATTTACTCTTACTTGTTATGGCACTCTTTCCATTGCTAATGTGTGCCGAGTAAGAAACATTACCCATAGTCACCTCTCCTTCCTTCTTAAATCAGATTTCCCGCTCGCTTATCATCTCGGCTCTGCCGAAGATGATAACCTCCTAGCAGATTCGTCACATCCAATGTGCCATTGTCTGCGCCAAATCTGCGGGGGGCTCTCCGAGGGTTACACCGACAAGAAGTAAACTTCGTCGGTGTATATTAGCTACCTTCCATACTGATATATCTATCCATCGCGACCACATCCTTTCCTAACCTAATCTATACCGCTTCCGATACATCTCTGAAGTAACCTGTCTCTTCCCAAACCTTCTTATCCGGACAATAGTAGCTGAACTCATTTGAGTTACCTACTTTAATTGCGGTTCCGAATTTGAGAATCCCCTGTTGAAGTCCAACCCTTACATACTGTGCATCCTTCCCCATTGCCTGCGCAATTTCTTTGATTGGTACATTTCGTCCTGTAAAAGCTGGTAAATCAACCTTGTATTGTACCTCTGGCATCTCTACCACCTCCTATCTATAGAGCATCTCTTGCTCTGTTTATGTTTTGTATTATACAGACCTTTGTTTGCTCTGTCAATAGTGTTAATAATAATGTTGACAATTCTTTTTTGATATGTTAGATTGACTGTACAGGAGGTTGGTAAAATGAATACAGGTAAAAAGATTAAGCTAATCCGTACATTTCGAGGATTAACGCAAAAAGAACTTGGAGAAGCGTGTGGCATCCACGAAGTTGCCATCCGCAAGTATGAATTAGGCAAGAATATTCCAAAACCTGAACAACTTAGGAAAATTGCCGAAGCACTTAATGTCAATGTAAACTCATTGGTTGAGTTCGACATTCAGGCTGATGGCGATGTACTCCCTCTCCTCTTTGCCATTGATGAAGCATTCAATGTATCAATTAAAGAGGTAGATGGCGAACCGGGAATATTTTTTGACAACAAGAGTCTTGTACAATTTTTAAAAGACTGGCAGGCAATGAAGGAATTACTTTCATCCGGCAGTCAGACGGAAGATAATTATGAGATTTGGAAAACCATACGCCCAAGTGTAACAAAAACAATCCACGAGGATTAGCAACTACTCTGTTTCGCTATCAGCTTGCTGAATTTAAAGCGAAAGGAATGGTGCTTATGAAGTTACCCAACGAATACGGAAGCGTTGTAAAACTTTCCGGAAAAAGAAGAAAGCCTTATCAGGTCAGAAAGACAACAGGCTGGCACTACGATAAAGAAAAGGACAGACAGGTTCAGGATATGATTACAGTTGGATACGCTGCTACAAGAGCTGAAGGCTTACAGATGCTTGCAGAGTACAACAATAATCCATTCGATACCAAAGCTGCCAAGATGACCTTCTCTGATGTATATGAAGAATGGTCCAAGCGTAAGTATCCTACTGTATCCAAATCCAATGTCAAAGGATATACCGCATCCTATAAAGCCTGCGGTACCCTCTACAATAAAGTTTTTAAGGATATTCGATTAGTGGATTTGCAAAATGTCATTGATACCTGTGGTAAGAATTATCCTACTCTCAGGAAAATCAAAGTGCTTTTCAATCAGCTTTACGATTACGCCTTGAAAAAACGATATTTGCAACAAAGATTATTCAAGTTTTGTGGATGTAGCACAGTACAAAGACCGCAACCCGAATAAGTATGACAGAAACAAATTTGAAAAGGATGAAATTGAGAGAATCTGGGAACAGAAAGATGATAAGTATTATCAGATTGTTCTGATGCTTCTCTACAACGGAGTCAGAATTTCAGAATTGCTTGATTTGAAAAAGGAACATGTTCACCTCGATGAACAGTACTTTGATGTAATCAGCAGTAAAACAGAAAACGGCATCCGAAAAGTACCCATTGCAGATAAGGTTCTTCCATTCTACAAGAGTTGGTACGCATCATGCCCTGACTGTGAATATCTGCTTCATACGGAAGACGGGAAGCATTTCACTTACAGAAAAGGTATATACCCACTTTGATATTAAGGAGTTAGTAGATGCGATTAATAAGATTTAGTTCCAAGCGGTCATTCGCAGATTACTTCGTAATCTTGCTCATGTCGCGCTGGCGCGCTATATTTGCCGCCGAATATATGTCTGTGAGTGCAAGCACTCCCATCCAATATTCATCAACAAATGCACCGCTTGTAGTAACGCGCAAAAAGGACATTCCCAGATTTCTCTGAAAATGTCCTATACATATCATTGATATATTTGTTGCATTCCTGTTGCATGTGTGTTGCATACGAAGTAATTTCCAACCCATTTTGCAACTTCCCACAACCTCTGTAACCCTTGTAAATCGGGCTTTTCTTGATATTCTCGTTTCGAGAAAATTATCGCTTGCTGAACTGCGGTGCTCTACGTGCTGCCTTGAGACCGTATTTCTTACGTTCTTTCATACGTGGATCACGTGTCAGGAATCCAGCTTTCTTAAGCACTGGTCTGTAATCAGCATCTGCCTCAAGAAGTGCTCTTGAAATACCATGGCGGATTGCTCCTGCCTGTCCTGTGTAACCGCCACCCTTTACGTTAACGATTACATCGAATTTACCTTCTGTATCTGTCAGTGCTAATGGCTGACGAACGATAACTTTCAGAGTTTCAAGTCCAAGATACTCATCGATATCTCTTTTATTAATTGTAATCTTACCTGTTCCAGGTACAAGATATACTCTTGCGATTGATTTTTTTCTTCTTCCTGTCCCGTAGAATTTTGCTTTAGCCACTGTTATATCCTCCTTTCGACCTTCCTAATTAAAATTTCAGTTCAACCGGCTTCTGAGCCTGCTGCTCGTGCTCCGGTCCTGCATATACATGAAGCTTCTTAATCATAGATCTTCCCAGAGGTCCCTTTGGAAGCATTCCCTTAACAGCCAGCTCGATAACGCGTTCTGGCTTCTTCTCCATCATCTCTGCCAGAGTAGTCTCTTTCATTCCTCCAACATAGTCAGAGTGATTGTAATATACCTTCTGGCTCAGTTTCTTACCAGTTACTTTAACTTTCTCAGCGTTAACTACGATTACGTAGTCACCAGTATCAACATGCGGTGTGAATTCCGGCTTATTCTTTCCTCTTAAAACCTTTGCTACTTCTGATGCCAGACGTCCTAATGTGCACTCTGCAGCATCAACTACATACCATTTTCTTTCAATCTTATCTGGATTAGCCATATAAGTTTTCATTGGTTTCCCTCCTGTGATTCATTACATTGCTTATTTAACAATTAACTCTATCGAAATCAGAAGCCTCCGGGGCTTTGGAGCATTCTGTTTCTCTCATCGTCATACAGATTTATTATATTATACGTGTCCCGATGTGTCAAGCATTTTCCCGTACTTTTTCCGATACTTTTCCCCATACGTATTTTACTTTTTATTGTATTTATTATTCCAGAAGAATCTTTCTTTTTTGGAAGTATATGGTATATTAGTTAATGTAAATATCCATTTCTACAGGTAATTATTATAAATATTATTTGAAAAGAGGTTATTATCTATGTGGGCTTATAATAGTGTATTTTATCAGATCTATCCGATTGGCTTCTGCGGAGCACCATATGCCAATGACGGCATCTGCGTTTCTCGCATCCTCAAGATCGGAGAATGGGCTGATTATTTAAAAGAACTTGGTGTTGATGCCCTCCTGCTGAATCCAATCTTTGCTTCGGACAATCATGGCTACGACACCCGAGGTTTCCGTACGATTGACTGTCGTCTTGGTACAAATAAAGATTTTGCAGATGTATGTCGGACACTTCACGAGCACGGCATCCGCATCGTGCTGGACGGCGTATTTAATCATGTAGGAAGAGGATTCTGGGCATTTCGCGATGTGCAGGAAAAGAAATGGGATTCTCCATACAAAGACTGGTTTCACATCAGCTTTGACGGCAACAGCTGCTACAACGATGGATTCTGGTACGAAGGCTGGGAAGGACATTTCGAGCTGGTAAAGCTGAACCTGCAGAATCCGGCTGTGACCGATTATCTGCTGGACTGTGTACGCGGATGGATTGAAGAATTTGACATTGATGGACTCCGTCTGGATGTTGCGTACAGTCTGGATCACAACTTTATGCGCAGTCTGCGTCATTTCACCAGTGAACTGAAACCGGATTTTGCACTGATCGGCGAAGTTTTATTCGGCGATTACAATCTGATTGTAAATGACGGCATGCTGCACAGCTGCACCAACTACGAATGCTACAAGGGCATCTACTCCAGCTTCAATTCTATGAATATGTTCGAGATTGCACATTCTCTTCACCGTCAGTATGGTCCAGATCCGTGGTGCATTTACCGCGGCAAGCATCTGATGAACTTTGTAGACAACCATGATGTCACCAGACTTGCAAGCATTCTGACAAATAAGGAACATATCCGTCCAGCTTATGGCTTGCTCATGGGTATGCCTGGCATCCCATGTCTGTATTACGGCAGCGAATGGGGCGAGGAAAGTATGAAGGCACCGGATAATGACTATGCACTGCGTCCATGTTTCGATGCACCAAAGCCAAATGAGCTGACCGAATTTATCAAGAAATTAATCGCTATCCGCCAGTCCAGCGATGGTCTATGCAATGGTGGTTACCGCAATGTGGTGCTGACCAATCATCAGTTGATCTTCGAACGGACTTCTGAAAAGGAACGAATTCTTGTAGCGATCAATGCATCCGGCGATCACTACACTGCTTACCACGGGGATCTGAACGGCACGGTAACGGAACTCTTAAGCGATAATACGATGACGCTGAACGGACAATTTGATATGACACCGTACAGTGTAAATTATCTGAAATTCTAAAACTATATCTACGATATGAATATATATAACACGAGGCTGTGACTAATCATTCGTTTTGATTACTAATCAAAAGCGTTTGATTAATCACAGCCTCGCATCATACATATATTCTATTACTTCATTACCACTTTACGGAAGTTCTTCTTGCCTTTCTTTACTACCAGACCTTCTCCCAATGTATCTGCTGTATAAGAAGTCTTGATATCTCCGACCTTCTCGCCTTCAACAGTTACACCGCCCTGCTGTACAGCACGTCTTGCTTCTGCTCTTGATGGAACCAGACCACTCTTTACAAGAATACTTAGGATATCGATGCTTCCGTCTGTCAGATCCTCTGATGTCAGTTCTGTTGTCGGCATGTCTGCTGCTGCACCCTGACTGAACAATGCTTTCGCTGCTGCCTGTGCTTTCTCAGCTTCTTCTTCGCCGTGCACCAGTTTTGTCAGCTCATAAGCCAGAATCTCTTTTGCTGTATTAAGCTGCGCACCTTCCCAGCTGTCCATCTTGTCAATCTCTTCCAACGGAAGGAATGTCAGCATGCGGATACATTTGAGCACGTCAGCGTCTCCTACATTTCTCCAATACTGATAAAACTCAAACGGAGATGTCTTCTCCGGATCAAGCCACACAGCGCCGCTCTGTGTCTTGCCCATCTTCTTGCCTTCTGAATTCAGAAGCAGCGTAATGGTCATCGCGCTCGCATCCTTGCCAAGCTTACGGCGGATCAATTCTGTACCTGCCAGCATATTGCTCCACTGGTCATCACCACCGAACTCCAGGTTACATCCGTAATTCTGGAACAGCTCATAGAAGTCATATGCCTGCATGATCATGTAGTTAAACTCCAGGAAGCTGAGTCCCTTTTCCATTCTCTGCTTGTAACACTCTGCTGTCAGCATACGATTAACCGAGAAGTGTGGTCCGACCTCACGCAGTACATCGATATAGTTCAGATCCAGAAGCCAGTCAGCATTGTTAACCATCAGCGCCTTGCCTTCTGAGAAATCAATAAACTTGCTCATCTGCTTCTTGAAGCAGTCGCAATTGTGCTGGATCTGCTCTGGCGTCATCATGCTTCTCATATCAGATCTTCCAGACGGATCTCCGATATATCCTGTACCGCCACCGATCAATGCAATTGGCTTATTTCCTGCTTCCTGCAGTCTCTTCATCAAGCACAATGCCATGAAATGACCTACATGCAGACTGTCCGCCGTCGGGTCAAAGCCAATATAAAATGTTGCCTTTCCATTGTTAACCAGTTCTCTGATTCTCTCTTCATCAGTCACCTGCGCGATTAGTCCGCGCGCCTGAAGTTCTTCATAAATACCCATAATCTTCTCCTTTTTTTATTATTCAAGTCGAACGTCCGCGAGACTTGGCGCGTGATTCTGGTCAGCGAAGCTGACATATTCCTATCAGAATCACTGCGCATCCTCGCGGAGCGTTTATCTCAGTCAGAGATTGGACTCCCACTGAGACAAATTTGCTATTACTCGCACCTGAAGAGGTGGGAGTCTTCTCGACTGAGATAAAATAACCCATCCTTATCTCTCGATAAGGACGGGTCTATACTCCGTGTTACCACCTTAATTCACCATCAGTTCACACTGACAGCCTCTGTGGCTGCTTTCACAGCTTCTGCGCGTAACGTGCGCCAGCGTCACAGTCTACTTAAATCTCACATCAGATTCCGTCTTTTCATATCTACCTGAGATTCTTTCGATGTGCAGCTCCGAGATGTATTCACACTGCTTTCCTTCATGCGCCTCTCATCAACCGGTAGCTTTCTGTATGGGTGCAAGCAATGTTACTTTTTCTCTTCTTCGCCTTTCTGCTATTGTCTAAAAGATTAACTGATTTCCAGCCTCTTGTCAAGACCTTCTATTCCGTTCACCGTCTGGCAATGCACCATTAATTAATCAATACTATACTTCCTGCGGTACTCATCAAGAATCGGTTTGCGTGTCTTCATCTGTGCAAGCACTTTCTCTTTGGTCTGCATATCCTGTTCTTCATCCAGAATAGATGAATGAATATGCATATCCGGATCATTCTCTTCCATCTTGATCACTGCTGTAACCGCACCGGTACAATGCGCTGTAATACGTTCAAAGCTGTTCAGTAATTCATTAAACGCTGTACCCTGTCTCAGTTCACAGTCTCCGTGGCTCAATCTGGTCACGTGACGCATCTTCATCTCTTCTGCCAGCGCTGCTACCACCAAAGACAGGGATCTGACACGGAATGCCCCTTCTTCTTCACGCTCTCGAAGAGTCGTCTCTGTCAGGCTTACTGTCTCACGAACCGCTCCCATGATCACATCCAGTTCCTCAATGGCTTCTTTAGATAATTCAATATTACTTTCATTGATCTCATTGGTCACTCTGGCCACATTGGATGCATAATCGCCCGCACGCTCCAGATCGCTGATGATATGCAGATACAGCGATACCTGTCTGGTCTGTGCCGTGTTCATCTCACGCTTGGTAAGCTGCATCAGATACTCACCGATCTTCGTCTCGTACTTATCAATCAATTCTTCCTTGCTCTGAACTTTATTATAACGTTCACGTTCATATCCATCTACCAGATCCAGTGCACGCCCGACATTCTTACGCACATTCTTAGACATACCACGCAGCACACGACGGCACTGTCCGATAGCAAGAGCCGGATATGCAAGCAGACGTTCTTCCAACAGATCAAAGTCTGCGCTGTCTGCCATGTCCTCCAGATCCTCCGGGCTATCCTTGATCAGCTTACATACTAACTTCTCAATCTTCGGAATAAATCCAAACAGTACACATACAGTTGCTGCACGGAATGCGGTATTAATAATCGCGATCGCAACCGGACTCATAGTCATATCCAAGAATGGATAGTGTACAAATATATTACTTACATAAAAAACAGTTCCCCAGATCACCATACCAAACAAGTCATTGATCAGATATACCAATGCGGTTCTCTGTCCGTTCTTATTGGCACCGACCGCAGAGATCAATACCGGACAGGCCGCACCAACACCGATTCCCAGTATGATTGGGAATGCAGTCGCAAATGTCAATGATCCGGTCACAGACAATGCCTGCAGAATACCAACTGCTGCTGATGCACTCTGCAAAATTGCGGTAAACGCAATACCGAGCAGAATACCTGCCAACGGATTAGAAAACATCGTCAGCATATTTGTAAATGCTTCGCTTTCCTTCAGCGGTGCCACAGCCCCACTCATGGTCTGCATACCAAACATCAGAATGGAAAAACCAAGCATGATATTACCCACATTACGGTATACGGTTCTCTTGGACACCATTTTCATAACAATACCGACGATTGCTACTACCGCACTGATCGTTGCTGTCGATAAGATCTTGGCAATTCCGCTGGAACCATTAATATAAGACAGACACAGAATCCATCCGGTAATACTGGTACCGATATTGGCACCCATGATAATACCGATTGCCTGTCTCAGCTTCATCATACCAGAGTTAACGAATCCGACTACCATAACCGTCGTCGCTGATGACGACTGGATGACTGATGTCACTCCAGCTCCAAGTGCTACTCCTTTCAGAGATGTGTTGGTCATTTTATAGAGAAAAGACTCAAGCTTATCTCCCGCAACCATTTTCAGACCGTCACCCATAAGCTGCATACCAAATAAGAATAACGCAACTCCACTAAGCAGTGACAGTACCATCGAAAATATATCCATAACGTCCTCCCCGACTATATAACATAGCCGCTTTATTATCCTTCTATTCTATGAATATTCCCACTTTGTCAATTTTTAATATACCATCACTTTCTACAGAAGTCTACGTTAACTTTAACAAAATGTAAAATTTGATTTAAATCAATGTAAAATAGACTGTGCATTCTCACACAGTCTATCCGCTACACATTATTCATTTTCATTACCATACCGTATCTCTACCAGCACCAACCCCTGTGGTGGTGCCGTCACTCCGGCTTCCGTACGCTCTCCGGCTTCCAGGATCTCCTTCACCCGTTCTGGTGTGTAAAAACCTCTCCCCACACGGATCAGTGTTCCGGCTATAATCCTGACCATATTATAGAGGAACCCATTTCCCGTAATCCGGATACAGATATCCTCGCCATTCTGATCGATCATAATATCATACACTGTACGAACCGTATCGGACGTATTCGTTCTGACATTGCAAAAGCTTACAAAATCATGCTCTCCGATCAAATAAGATGCTCCTTTCCGCATCTGGTCTATGTCCAGTGGAAAGGATACAAATGTAGATGTCCGACGTTTCATGGGATTCGGCACAGACGCATTGTAAATGTGATACTCATATGTCTTTGTAATCACATCCTGATAGCGTGGATGCCAGTCATCCGGCACCTGTTCAGATCGAACAATTACAATATCCTCCGGCATTCTCCGGTTCAAAGCATAAGCAAACCGCTCAGCGGGAATCGAACATTTTGTATCAAATACCGCCACATTGCCAAGCGCATGCACGCCCGAATCTGTTCTGCTGGCTCCGATCACCCGGATCTCTTCTCCTGTCAGACCGCTGATCTCCCGGTTTAGTATTTCTTCGATGGTAACTCCATTGGGCTGAACCTGCCATCCACAATAGGCTGTTCCGTCGTAAGCTACCGTCAGTTTGATTCTTTTCATATATCTGTTCTCTCCCAGGTCATTTAGAAAATCCATACATGGAAAGGAACACATCTTCCTATTATTACAACTGCTGCCACATAAAAGATCACCAGTACATACGCTGTACGGTCAACTCCGGTATAATGAAGAGGCTTCATCTTGGTACGTCCGTCACCACCTCTGTAGCATCTCGCTTCCATTGCCATGGCTAGATCGTTGGCTCTTCGGAATGCAGATACGAATAACGGCACCAGGATCGGCACCATGCTCTTTGCCTTCTGGATCATATTACCACTTTCCAGATCTGCACCTCTGGCAATCTGTGCTTTCATAATCTTATCCGTCTCTTCCAGCAGGATCGGGATAAAGCGCAGCGCAATCGACATGATCATTGCAATCTCGTGCACTGGCACATGAATCTTATTCAATGGCTTCAACAGACTCTCAATGCCGTCTGTCAGTTCATTCGGTGTCGTAGTAAACGTCATCAATGAAGACCCTGTGATCAGATACACCAGGCGGATTGCCATTAGGATTGCTGTACGCAAACCACCTTCTGTAATTGTAAAAATCCACGCATGGAACAGCACGTCTCCTTCCCTCGTAAGGAAAAGGTTAAACAACAACGTGATCAACAGTAACATCATAATCGGCTTCATACCCCGCATGATATAGCGGAATGGCACTTTTGACAGCTTTATAATGGCTATCAGGAATACTGTCGTCACAAGATATCCCAGAATGTTCTTAAATAAGAATAACGAAATCAAATACAACAGTGTTGCCACCAGCTTCACTCTCGGATCCAGACGGTGCAGTACACTTCTCGCCGGATAGTATTGTCCAATGGTAATATCTCTAATCATGAGCCATCACCTCCATAATACTGTCTGCAGCTTCTTCGATCGTAGTCGCCTCTGTATTCACATTCAAGCCATGTGCTTTCAGTTCATGCATGATATAAGTCACCTGTGGCGCTGCAAGTCCGACCTGTTCCAGTTCTTTATAGTGCGCAAATACTTTTTTCGGCACATCGTTATACATCACTTCGCCCTGGTTCATTACAATAATGCGATCTGCATATTTTGCAATATCGTCCATACTATGGGACACCAGAATAACCGTCAGATTTCTTTTCTTATGAAGATATTCAATCTGATCCAAAATCTCATCACGGCCTTTCGGATCAAGTCCTGCGGTCGGCTCATCCAAGATCAGCACCTGCGGTTCCATGGCAAGTACGCCTGCGATTGCCACTCTCCGCTTCTGTCCGCCGGACAGTTCAAACGGCGATGCATCATAGTACTTTTCCTTTAAGCCTACAAGCTTCAGTGCCTCTCTGGCTCTCTTCTCGCATTCTTCCTTAGAAAGCCCCTGGTTTTTCGGTCCAAAGCACACATCCGACAGCACATCCACCTCAAACAGCTGATGCTCCGGATACTGAAATACCAGTCCCACTTGATTACGCAGTGCTTTCATATTATAACCGTCTTCGTAAATATTCTCTCCGTTATAGTACAATGCTCCACTCGTAGCCCTGATCAGGCCATTCAGATGTTGGATCAGCGTAGACTTACCGGATCCCGTATGTCCGATTACACCTACAAATTCCCCATGCGGAATCTCCAGGCAGATATCTTTGAGTGCCTGTTTCTCATACGCCGTACCTGCACTATATACATAATTCAAATGTTCTATTTTAATCGACATATCGCTTCTACCAATTCTTCTTTCCTCAAAATCCCGGCTGGAATATCCAGTCCGCGTTTTTTCAATTCATCTGCAAGTATGGTCACCTGTGGCACATCCAGCCGATACTTTTTCAATGTATCCACCTGCGAGAATATCTCCCGCGGTGTTCCTTCCATCACCACATGTCCGTGATCCATGACAAATACTTTATCTGCATCAATCACTTCTTCCATATAATGCGTAATCAGTATTACCGTAACCTTCTCTTTTTTGCGCAGTTCCTCTACGGTACGAAGGACTTCCTTTCGTCCGTTCGGATCCAGCATCGCAGTCGGTTCATCCAGCACAATGCATCTCGGCTTCATGGCAATGACTCCCGCGATCGCTACACGCTGCTTCTGACCGCCGGACAGCTTATTCGGTGAATGATGTCTGTAGCTGATCATTCCGACTGCTTTCAGACTGTCCTCCACGCGCTGCCAGATCTCATCCGTCGGCACGCCCAGATTCTCTGGTCCGAATCCCACATCTTCTTCTACCACTGTCCCGATGATCTGGTTATCCGGATTCTGAAATACCATTCCTGCTGACTGCCTTACATTCCACAATTCATTCGGATCACTGGTATTCGTTCCATCTACCCACACTGTACCTTCTGTTGGCACCAGAATCGCATTCAGGTGCTTCGCCAGCGTCGATTTTCCGGAGCCATTATGCCCTAACACAGCAATAAATTGCCCCTCTTCCACTTCCAGATTCACCTGATCAATAGCGCGGTAGCTGCCGATTACATTTCCCTCTTCGTCTCTCTTTGCATATTCAAATATCAGATCATCGGTCTGAACCATTTTCTTCATAATAGTTTCAGCCTCCTTCTCTTTATTCACGTAACAGTCTTATGCCTTCTCCGGCTCCGGATACTCTGTTCCCTGTGTATCTACTGTTACTTTTTTCATTTTCTGCTCCTGAAGCGGACGATCTCTGAAATCTGTCTGTACTGTTGCAATCTTATCCACAATATCCATACCTTCAATAATCTTACCAAATGCTGCATACTGTCCGTCAAGATGCGGTGAGTTCTTATGCATGATAAAGAATTGGGAACCTGCTGAATCCGGATGCATAGCTCGTGCCATAGACAACACACCCTCTGTGTGAAGCAGGTCGTTCTTCACGCCATTCTGTGAAAACTCGCCCTTGATCTGGTATCCCGGACCACCCATACCGGTTCCGTCCGGGCATCCGCCCTGAATCATAAATCCGTTAATGACACGGTGAAAGATCAATCCATCATAGAATCCTTTCTTTACCAATGAGATAAAGTTATTGACCGTATTCGGTGCAATCTCCGGATACAGTTCTGCTTTCATAATATCGCCATTTTCCATTTCAAAAGTTACGATTGGATTTGCCATTTTATATACCTCGCTTTTTTATTTCTTTATTTCTATCCATATCGGATCACATATTGAATCAATTGTAACACGTCACTTATGCAAAATCAACGCAA
>UMEL01017159.1_pt1 | contig 14473 bp, 18 predicted proteins | sample 1964741 | NCBI WGS metagenome assembly UMEL01 (sample SAMEA4836019, study PRJEB28245) | human gut metagenome | biome: gut microbiome; material: fecal sample | place: Denmark | collected 2008
CATAAATAAGCTAAAAGGCAAAATTGTAGAAAAAGGATTTACTGTTGAATCCTTAGCAAATGCTATAAACATTAGTAAGGCGACTATGTATCGAAAGATTAAAGATGGAGGGGACACCTTTTCCATTGAGGAAGCTTTTTTAATAGCGAGGGAGTTAAAGCTAACCCGCGAAGAAATCAATTCTATTTTTTTTGACTCAAATATCGCATAAATGCGAATATTTAATCACAACCTTAAGGAGGTGAGGAAGAATGAGAAAATCAGTAATGGAAAACCTCTACAACTTATATGTAGAGAACCCTAAAACATCAAACATGGAAGCCTGTGAGATTTTAGGAGTGGATAACGGAACTATCAGAACTAGTAAGTATCGACTGAAACAGAGCGGATATATCGAGTCTATCAGCGAGGATGAAGTTATCATTCTAAAGCCTTATAAGACAACTAAGGCTACTTACAACCAAGGCAAAAGCGAAGTAATTACTGAGATGATTGATGTGTATTTAGAAGATTTTAGAGAACAGACAACATTCGTTGACCGTTTGCAGGTAGGGCGAGAAATTAGACTCTTGCTAGAAAAACTCTAAGAAAGGAGACAAATCTGATGAATATGAATGATAAATACTTTGCAGAGAGTCCGCCGAGAAAGCAACGGAGCAGACGTATACAAAGCATCGTATTACTACTGCTCTTATTGGCGGCATTAGGAACTATAACCTGTGTACATTGCCCTGATTTATCCAATGAGCCAGTAGTGACCATAGAAAAGGCGTGAGTAGTATGAAGCTTTGCACAACAAAAGAGTATTGCGAACTCTCTCGCATATCGAGTCGCACGTTAAGGCGGCGAGTGAAAGAAGGGAAGATTAAACCTGTTAAAAGATATTTACCCACCTTGCGGTGGTGGTTTGAAGAGACTGGGGAGGAGGTGAGAAGTGGTGCGGCGGACAAGGGTTAAGTGGTGGAGGGTCTATGAAGCGCTATTGTTGGTGTGTTGTATAGTTATAGTCGTCTTTTGCGTAGTTAAAGGACAGTTTAAAAAGTCATATGCGGTATCGTCAAACGTGACTTACACGTATGACATTAAAGCCGGAGATACTCTATGGGAAGTGGCAAGCAATGTAGCTACACCGCATGATGACGTTAGAGAAATAGTACATAAAATCATGACCGAAAACAACATAAGAAACGCGCAAGAAATCAAAGTTGGTGATAGGATTTACATCTACTTAGAAAGGACAAAGTAATGAACAAAAAACTATTAAGACATATTTTCAAAGGGGTCACCAATCCTAAGAACAAAAGCTATATAAAGGTTGCTAAAGATATACACTACATCATGCCTGATATGGCTTGTGCAGTCCGAGTAGAGGCAACGGATAATCCGTTTATCCCGGGCAAAGCTTTTGATGCAGCGCCGGACGGTGTAAATAGAATGTTTAATAAGGGCGCCGATGCAGTAAAGCTGTTACTCACGGGAGAGCTTACTGTTGACGGATGCCACGACGCGAGAACCTTACGAACAAAAGATGGCAGAGAAGTTTATATCGATAACAACTATCTTAAGTTTTTATCTGACGAACAACAGTTATCACTATATTTAGATGATAAATTCGTCAAGTCGATTAGAGATGATGGGATTGTGGAAGCAGTTATAGCTCCGCTCAGATCCAGACATTAAAAAAGCCGCCTAGCAAAAAACTAGAACGGCCCCCAAACCAATTACATTATAACACAAAGGAGAAAACCAATGATTACATTAACATTTAACGGAACAAGTGAAGAAGTATTAAACGATATTAAAGCATTTGTAGGACAAAAAAATGCAGTTGAGGTTGTTATTGAAAAAGCAGAACCTGAACAAATTGTCAAAAAGACCATAAAGAAGAAAACAGCAAAGAAAGTAGAAGAGCCGGCAAAAGTAGCAGAGCCAGTTAAAGCGGAAGAACCTACTGAGCTTACTGATGAACAGAAAGTCGAACTTAGAAATAAAACAGTTGCTTTTTGTCAAAAAGACGCAGCTAACAAGGTTAAAATAAAAGAGTTTATGAAAGAAGTAGGCGTTGAGCAGTTAACCCACATCAAGCCGTCCGACTTACCTAAGTTTAACGCCCTGGTCGGTGAGTAATGGCACACGCTATTCTATCGGCGTCAGGCGCCCACAGATGGTTAAATTGCACCCCCTCTGCCCGCATTGAGCAAAAGTTTAAAGACGAAATAAGTATATACGCAGAGGAAGGTACAAAAGCCCATGCGGTGGCAGAAGAGGCATTAAACCACTACCTCACAACCGGAGAACTCCGAATAAATTGTGAAGATGAAGAAATGCGAGAAGCGGTGTCAAGTTATGTGGATATAGGCATTGAGAAAATCAACGAAGCTAGAAGAGCAAGCTCTGACGCAAAGGTGTTTGTAGAAGCACGTCTTGACTTTTCGCACATTGTGCCTAAGGGCTTTGGTACAGGCGACCTTGTTATGATTTCGGACGCATACCTCGAAGTTGTTGACCTTAAGTATGGTAAAGGGGTTGAGGTTTCCGCCGTCAATAATCCCCAAATGAGATTATACGCCTTAGGGCTTTATAACTCTTATGGGTGGATGTACGGCGCGGATAGTATACGAATGACCATTGTACAACCTCGCATTAACAATATATCTACGGATGAGATATCCCCTAAAGAACTTATCTTGTGGGGGGATAAGGTCAAGCAAGTAGCTAAAATTGCTTGGAAAGGTGAGGGCGAGTTAAAGGCGGGCGACCATTGTAAATTTTGCAAAGCACGTCGAAACTGTCGAACCCGCACCGAGTATATGCAAAACCTTATACGTAATAAATTCAAGGAGGGCAACGAGATTGAGCCGTTTGAAGTATCAGAAATTCTTCTAAATGCTAAAAAAATTAAGAACTGGCTTACGGATTTAGAAGAGTGGGCGCTACAGGAAGCGCTCAACGGCACTAAATGGCCTTGGCTGAAACTTGTAGAGGGGCGCAGTAATCGTAAGATTCGTGATGAACAAGTCGCTGTAACGGCTTTGTTAGAGGCAGGGTATCAATCAGAAGACCTGTATGAATCAAAGCTTAAAGGTTTTACAAAACTTGAGAAACTTTGTGGTAAAAAAGAGCTCGCAACACTATTAAGCGGTAACATCGTTAAATCGCAGGGTAAACCGACGCTTGTTTCCAAAGACGACAAGCGTCCGGAATATGTTAAAAAATTAGATTTTGATACAGATACATTGGAGGAAGAATTATGAAAAGTTATGTCGTTAAAACAGGATTGATTAGATTAAGTTACGCCAACATTTGGGAAGCTAAGCAGGATATGTCCGGGAGACTTAAGTATTCCGCATCTCTCATTATCGACGGAGAGGATAAGTCCACGCTTGCTAAGTTTAACAATGCGATTAAAGAAATGTTAGCTGATCCGGAAGTCCTTAAGGTGCTTGGCGGTAAGACTAAGAATATACGCTTACCGGTAAGAAACGGTAACGACCGGGAAGGCGACGTCAATTACGAAGGTAACTACTTTGTCAACGCGAATGCAAACGAGGGTCATCCGCCAACCATTGTTGACCGTAAAGGGGATCCGATTTACGAAAAAGCCAAAGTGTATAGTGGCTGCTACTGTTTAGCTGTCGTGTCGCTTTATCCTTATAACCAAGCCGGGAATCGTGGAATTGGTGCAGGACTACAAGGGCTTATGTTTATTAAAGACGGAGAGCCACTTACCGGTAGCGGTCGTATTACTGCCGATTCTTTCGACACCTCCGGGCTGCCGGACGATGTCGAAGAAGCTACTGACGATGATTTAGACCTTATATTTTAATTAGGAGGTAAGTAAAATGCCAACACTGGCGATAGATATCGAGACTTTTAGCGATATAGATATTAAATATGGAGTCTACAGATATGTAGATAGCCACAACTTTGAGATTTTACTATTTGCTTACAGTCTTGACGACGAGCCCGTGCAGGTGGTTGACCTTACCCGTGAAAAGATGCCTGCCAAGCTTGTGCAGGCTCTTTTCGACCCTACTGTCGTAAAGACCGCGTTTAATGCAAATTTTGAAATCGTTTGCCTTAAAAAATATTACCCCGATTTACCAGTAGAACAGTGGGAATGTACCTCAGTGCTTGCGCTATATAACTCTTTGCCAACCTCACTTGCAAAGGTGGCAGAGGCGCTTAAGCTTGACACTAAAAAAGACACGAGGGGGACGGCGCTAATCCGCTACTTCTCTTGTCCTTGCAAGCCCACTAAGGCAAACGGGGGGCGTACGCGTAATCTTCCCATCCATAATCCGGACAAATGGGCGGAGTACATCGAGTATAACCGACAAGACGTGGTGGTCGAAAAAGCGATACGTAAAAAATTAATAAGGTTAAAACCACCGAAAACCGAACACGAGTTATGGTTACTTGACCATCGGATAAACTCTAACGGCGCATGCATAAATCAAACACTTGTTAATAACGCTATTAAGATGAGTGAGGATTATACCGCAGTACTTTTTAAAAAAGCACAAGAGCTTACAGGGCTTGATAACCCTAACAGCGTAACGCAGCTTAAAGGTTGGCTTTACTGGCGCACAGGCATCGGGTTTGACTCATTAGACAAAAAGGCGATAGTGGAAGCTTTAACCAAGGATTTACCTGATGATGTAAAGACTGTACTACGTATCAGACAGCGGATGGGTAAGACGTCCGTTAAGAAATACGAAGCAATGCAAAAGGCAGTAACGTCTAAAGGGCGCATACACGGCATGTTCCAGTTTTATGGGGCTATGCGCACCGGGAGATGGGCGGGGAGAATAGTACAACTCCATAACCTACCTCGTAATAGTATGGGCGCTAAAGACCTGGATACGGCGAGACAAACCGTCTTAGCAGATGACGCTGAATTACTACACATGCTGTTTGGCAATGTTCCCGATACGCTCTCACAGCTTATTCGTACCGCCATTGAGGCAAGCCCTGGCCATCGGTTTATCGTTGATGACTTTTCAGCAATAGAGGCACGTGTCATTGCATGGCTTGCGGGCGAAAAGTGGAGACAGGAGGTCTTTGCAAAAGGCGGCGACATTTATTGCGCATCCGCTTCCGCCATGTTTCACGTGCCGGTGGAAAAACACGGAATCAATGGCCATTTAAGACAAAAAGGTAAGATAGCCGAACTTGCCCTCGGGTACCAAGGCGGTACCGGAGCTCTTAAAGCAATGGGCGCTGACAAGATGGGTCTTACAGACGACGAGTTACAAGACATTGTTACTAAGTGGCGCAATGCGTCGCCGCATATCGTGAGATTTTGGTATGACGTGGACGCATCCGCCAAAAGGGCGATAAAAGAACCCGGTAAAACGGTAATCCTACGAAATCTAAAATTTTATAACCGTTATGGCGCTTTATTTATAGAGCTGCCATCCGGTAGACGATTGTCCTACATAAACCCTAAATTAGGACTTAACCGATTCGGCAGTGAATCAATCGTACACAAGGGCGTAGGGCTTAATAACAAGTGGGAGGAGCTTGAGACCTACGGCGGAAAATTTGTCGAAAATATCGTACAAGCAACCGCGCGCGATTGTCTCGCTGCTGCCATGATGAGACTTGTAAAAGCAGGTTATAAAATCATCATGCACGTGCATGACGAAGTAGTCATGGAGATGCCGATAGGTAAAGGCAGTTTAGACGAAGTAACACGAATCATGTCAACGAATGAGCCGTGGGAACGGGGACTTATTAAAAATGCAGATGGGTTCGAAAGTAATTATTACATGAAGGCTTAAAATATATGAACTCTTTAGAATTTTTTGAAAACCAAATTGATACATTATACGAACGCGTACGTTTGTTAAAGACTTATCAAAAAGAGCAAGTGTTAAACGAAGAAATTTTTCAAGATATGAAAATCAACAGTGATGCTGATCTTATAGAAGAATGCTTACAGGATTTGCAACATCAAATAGATAAACTCTATGTATATTATTATGCGTGTTATTGGAAAGAATTTAAAGAAGGAGAATAAACTATGCCAAGCATTAATTTTTATAATCATCAAATCGAGACAGTGGAAGAATCTGTTGTTTTATTAAAAAAATACGGATTAGCACATCCGGAAGAAGAGCAGGAAGTGCAAGAGGCAATTGAGGACTTAAACCGCTTAAAAAAGACTTGCATTATCGGCTTAAAAGCGGTCAAGTGGGAAGAGGAACAAAACAAGAAGAAGCCAGTTGCGGAACCAAAGAAGCCTGTTGCAGAGAAGAAGAAAAAGCCTGTTAAGAAAGCAGAAGTACCGGAACAATCTGTTGATGATTTTCTCGATGACATATTTTAAGGGGTCATTATGGATGAATTTAGAGTTAATAAGCTCTTTGACTGCATAAGGTGTTTTACCACAGCAACCGGAGAGTATACGCAGTATTGGAGCCACATGCAACCTTGTATGCAGTTCTGTGTAAATTGCGAGAGAGCGTTTAGTGGTGTTTGGGGCAGTAAAATCAACTGCGGCTTTGAGGCGTTTCAAGGCGACGAGTTCACATGCCCCTACTGTGGATATAGACATAGCAAACGCCATCAACACGTATACACGATACTTGACAGTCACGAGCAATCAAGCCCTATACCTTACGACATAAAGCTAAAGACGGTCAAGCGTAAGGATAAACTGGACCTCGAAGTGCGTGCTAAGTGTGTCGTTATGCGGAAAAATCCGGAGGACATCTGTATCGTTAATAAAAAAGAGATTGTTAGATTTAATTTAAAGTCTCGTAAGGCCTTTTACATCTTATTTTGTGGCCAAAAAATATTTAGGATAACCGAACTCTCGCCATTTAAGAGTGTAGGAAAAGACTCAATAGAAACGATTAAAGACACGGCACTTAATTACTTAAACGACGACTCTTGTATACACGGGAGCTTACGGCGAGAGCTGGATAAGTATATAAAAGGCTTTCGCAAAGAGCTTGAGGCGAGTTTTAAGTATAAGCATCATTCGACTTACATACCGACTCAGGCATTATACAATCTCGGGGCAGTAACTAACCCGCTCAGCAATCTTATTTGGCGATTAGGTTGTCCGGATGCTCCGAATATTAAAAACTTTAAAGCAGCATTAAGTCCTGTCAGGGTGAACGCTATTAAGCGTGTTATGCACCTCTGTAGCAAAGGGGCGAGTTACATCAACGCTATACGAGAGGTGTTTAATCTTCCGCATTGGCCGAGTTTAAACAGCGTGCTTATGCGCTACAATGTGACACAACTGTTTGACCTGTGTCATATACTCAGCTTTTATGACATCCCTGAATACGGCAAAGAAATAGCAGAGTTAAACTTTGATGGGAAGAGGTTCCAAATGATTGCAGGCCCCTGCTTTACTTCGTTTCTTAACGATTTAAAGGACGCTAAAGGTGAGAAGTGGATGCACGAGACGATAAAAGATTGGTGCGATGGTGACGGATACGTCAATGACACGGTATGGATGTACGGATACCTTACCGAACGTAATAAAAAGGCGTTATGGGCTAAAAAGTTACGCCGTCGTGACTTACACGATATGGTTATGGTTATTTATAACAAGCAGAAACATGAGAACATTGTTTTTGAGTATGATGATAAGTCACTCAACCTTTGCGGACGTCTTGGAGGGCTGCAGTTTTTGCTCCCTCCGGACTCCGACAATTTGCTGGAGCTTGGGAAGCAGATGAAAAACTGTGTCGGATCCTACAAAGAGAGAGTCGCCACCGGAAAAGTAGATATCGTGGCAGCTTTTAACCGTGATATGAGGCCACTTATATGCATTGAGATAGATAACGGCGAAATCGTACAGGCGAAACTGACTTGTAATAAAAGTGTGGGTGAAAAGGCAGAGCTTAACCAATTAATAATCGATTATGCCGCTAAAAAGAATTTAACTATTAATACTAGTGATGTAAGGAGGTGAGTAAACCGTGCTACTAACTATAGCAACTGCACCGCATAGGTTTAGTGGGACGTGGCAGAATACCGAGATAGAATGGTTAGATCTCGTTGAACGCCTTAGTGCAACTACTCGAACCGGTGAGACTGTGGCCGAGTATAAAGCAATGACTAAATCGCAAAAGTCCGACAGAAAGGACATAGGTGGGTTTGTTGGCGGATACGTTAAAGACGGCAAACGAGTTAACGGCAATATCGTATATCGGCAACTTATTACACTGGACGCGGACTCAGCAACTAAAGACTTTGCGGCAAGTGTCGACTTAGCTCTTATGGGGCATGAGTATGTGATTTACTCAACTCATAGTCACACGCCTGATAGACCTCGAGTCAGAATCCTTATACCAATAGACCGCCGAGTAGAGGCAGATGAGTATATCGCCATCGGGCGCAGGCTTGCTGCCGATATCGGCATTGAGATGATGGATACTACAACGTATGAGCCTACAAGACTTATGTATTGGCCATCAACACCTCAAGACGGAGAGTACTACTTCTACCACGGCCAAGGGGATTTTATATCGGCTGATAATGTGTTAGATACGTACGATAATTGGCGAGACACGTCGACCTGGCCAAATAGTAAAAAGGAGACGGCGGTTGTACTCCGCAGTGCTAAAAGGCAGGAAGACCCCTATAAAAAGAAAGGGCTTATCGGTGCTTTTTGTAGAGCTTATACAATTACCGAGGCGATGCAGACTTTTTTACACGGGGTTTACGAGCCGACGGTGCATGATGATCGTTATACCTACGTAAACGGATCGACGACCGGAGGGCTTGTAATTTATGACGATAAGTTTGCATACTCTCATCACTCCACAGACCCTATAAGCGGTAAACTTTGTAACGCATTTGACCTTGTCCGGACTCACCTGTTTGGAGAGTTAGACGAAGAAGTCAAACCGAACACACCGCCGAACCGAATGCCATCTTTTAGCGCCATGTGTAAATATATAGGTCAAGACGAGCTAACACTCAAGGAGGTAAACCGCGAAAAAGCCGAAGAACTCAAAGAGCTGTTTATTGCAGACGGTGTTGATTCAGAAGATATCGACTTCGACTGGATGAACAAGTTGGAGCGCTCATCAGGAAAAAGCGGTGAGATTTTAGCATCGGCAGCTAACTTTATTCTGATTTTAAAAAACGATGCGCTCTTAAAAGGCGCGTTTGGTTTAGACGAATTCGCGCATAGACTTATGGTTCGCAAGGATTTACCTTGGCGCAAGCGCGGCAGAGAACTTATTTGGACTGATATGGACGACGCTAGTCTTCGTAACTACTTATCGGTTAATTACGGACTAACCTCCAGACAGGTTATTGATGATGCTTTATCAGAGGTTATGATAGCTAATCGTTTCCACCCGGTGAGAGAGTATCTCGATATGCTTGTCTGGGATGGCGTAAAACGGGCGGAGAGCGTCCTGCTTGATTGGCTAGGGGCGGAGGATAGTAAATATACTCGCGATGTGACTATGACTCTTTTAAAGGCCGCAGTGGCAAGAGTTATGATTCCCGGTGTTAAGTTTGACCCGTGTTTAGTCTTATCAGGGCCGCAGGGAATCGGTAAAAGCACTGTATTAAGAAAGCTAGGCGTTGAGTGGTTTAATGATTCAATTTGTTCGTTTCAGGGCAAGGATGCAATGGAGCAGTTACAAGGGTCCTGGATAATTGAACTGTCTGAAATGCAAGCCACGAATAAAAGTGAGAATGATTTGATAAAAGCCTACATCAGCCGTCAAGTGGATAGATTCAGAGCCCCCTACGGAAGGCGTACAGCGGAGTTTCCACGGCAGTGCGTATTTACTGCAACGACTAACGACTATGTGTTTTTAAAAGACAGAACAGGAGGTCGCCGCTTTTGGCCAATGTTTTGCAAAGGCGGAGGTAGAGACCTTAACGAACTTACAGAAGAGTATGTGGGCCAGATTTGGGCTGAAGTTTATGAAGTGTGGAAAAAGAACGGTAGTTTGCTACTACCAAAAGATAGCGCAGAAGTGGCTAAGAGGCTACAAGAGTCGCACACAGAAGGAAGTGAGAAAGCCGGAATCGTGGCGGAGTATTTAGACACCCCCTTACCTGAAGACTGGAATGACCTTGATATTTGGGCGAGACAATCATACTTACAAAGCTATGGAAGTGATGAGGCAGGGGCGGGGGGCTGTGTAGTTCGTGATCGTGTTTGCGTGTTAGAAATTTGGTGTGAAGCCTTTGGCGGTAATAAGAATAATTTAACCAATGCCAATTCGAGAGAAATCAACGCTATTATGCAAAATATGGACGGTTGGGGTCCTTATAAAGGTGGAGCCCCTATGAGGTTTGGTAAGTTTTATGGACGTCAAAGGGCTTATATCCGCATAGCATCAAAATTAGAAAATCGATGCACGTTAAAGCGTCAACAGAAATGGTAAAACGTCAACAGAAATTAGGTAAAGTCACAGAGTCAACAGTTCTAATTGAGAATGAGGAAAATAGGCGGATTAGGGGGGAAAACGTCAACAGAGTTTATTTCTGTTGCCAATTCTGTTGCCGCCTACTTTATCGATAAAATCTAGTAAAAACCTCTAATGTACACAGAGTCAACAATTATACATATAATTATATAAAACAGGGAGAATAGGGGGCACACCCCTATATGGCATATTCTCAAATAGCGCCCCTAATTAGCCTATTTTTAATATATATATGAAATTCCGTGACTTTGTTGCCACCTTGATTAAAAGGAGATAAAAATGAGAGAAAATTTTGTTGAAAAGAAATTAAAATTAGCCGCGGAGAGTTTTCGTGGCGTGGCTATTAAATTTGTATCACCCAGTCTAACGGGGGTGCCGGATAGGATTGTAATACTACCGAAAGGTAAGATCTGTTTTGTTGAGCTTAAAGCCCCTAGACGCAAGCCTAGTAAAATGCAGCGATATGTTTTGCGTAAGTTATATCGATTAGGCGCAAGAGTCGCCGTGGTGGATAATGTGGTAACCGCTAAGAGATTGATTGAGGTGTTGATTAGATGAGTTATATCTTACACCCCTACCAAAAGGCTGTAGTGCGGCATATTTGTAAAAACAGAGGCACCGGCGTGTTTCTTGGCATGGGACTTGGTAAGACCTTATCAACTCTAGAGGCGGTTATGGTTGAGATGTTTGACAAACTGGCCATTAATAAGACGTTAATTGTTGCGCCTAAAAAAGTGGCGGAGGCTACCTGGCAAAAAGAAGCAAAAAAATGGGGCATACCCTTACGCATATCAACCGTACTAGGTAGTGCTAAAGAGCGCATTTTGGCGCTTAATCGCCCCGCAGACGTGTATATCATTAATCGAGAGAATGTGGTATGGCTATGCGAGCACTATGGATATAAACTGCCTTTTGATATGTTGGTGTTGGACGAGAGCACCTCTTTTAAAAGCAATAAATCTAAACGGTGGAAATCGTTAAGGCGTGTGTGTTTGTGGTTTAAAAAGATAGTACTGTTGACTGGCACGCCAAGCCCTAACGGGCTTATGGATCTGTGGGCGCAAGTCTATTTATTAGATGGTGGCAAGCGCTTAGGCCGTACTTTGACGGAATTTAGAAACAACTATTTTATACCTGATAAACGTAACGGACACATCATTTTTAGTTATAAAATCCGAAATAAAGAGGCGGAACGTGAAATATATCGGCTTATATCAGATATATGCGTGAGTTTAAAATCTGAAGATTATCGGACTATGCCTGATATGCTTCCGCCGGTATTTGTACCGATAAAGATTGATGATAAATCGATGAAGCATTATCGGGAGCTTGAGAATGAGTACATTACGGAACTTGCAAATTCCGAGATTACCGCGCTATCCGCAGCAGCGGTAAGTAATAAACTGTTGCAACTCGCTAATGGGGCGGTTTACACGGAAGATAAAAAAGTAATAGAAGTGCATAGCGCTAAGATAGAGGCGTTAAAAGAAATAGTAGAAGCTGCCGGAAGTCCTGTGTTGGTTTTTTATAATTTTGTACACGATTTAGATAGGTTGCAAAAAGCATTTCCGGATTCTCGGGTGCTTAAAACACCAAAAGACGAGGACGATTGGAACGCCGGACGCATACCTATCTTATTAGCCCATCCGGCAAGTGCCGGGTATGGTTTGAACATACAAGCTGGGGGACATACAATCGTGTGGTTTGGTTTGACATGGAGTTTAGAACAGTACCAACAAGCTAATGCCAGACTATACAGACAAGGACAAAAGGAGCCTGTTATTATACATCATTTGGTGGCCGAGCATACTATTGACGAGCGCATTGTTAAAGCGCTGCAAGCTAAATCAACAGGACAAAATGTGATGTTAGAGGCAGTTAAGTTAATGATTAAGGAGAAACTAAATGAAAACTTTATTAAAGAGTGATATTGCGAATTTAATTAAACAAAAAGATGTTGATTTACCTATGCTAAAGATTGTAGAAGTGTTAAACGCGTTAGTAGATATCACAAAAGATGAACTTATAAAGGGTAATAAAATTCGAATCCGGAATTTTGGTACTTTTGAAAAAAGAACGTATGGCTCACGTAAGCGTTGTGACCCATATACACATGAACTAAAAATGTATCCGGCGGTAAATCGCATACATTTTAAACAAAGCTCCGGATTTAAGAAGCTTTTAAACGGAGGAGATTGATATGGAGGATATGGTTAATCATCCGCCACACTATAAGCTGGCTAATGGGATGGAGTCTAAAGATGTAGTGCAGTTGGTTTTGACGCCGGAAGAGTATAAAGGCTGGTGCAAGGGTAACGCGCTGAAATATCAATTTAGAGCCGGAAAAAAAGACCCGAATAAAACTGAAGAAGATTACAAAAAAGCCATATGGTTTTTAAAAGAGATGATAGGCATTTTAAGTGAGAACGGCGGGGGGATTAGATCTGGAGAAAAAGAACTAAGAGATTATAAAGAGAATTTCAGAAGCTATTCAAACGAGGGCGGAAACGTCTATATGAATTTCAAAGATGAGAATTAAAAGGGGGCAAAGAAGATGGAAGCAACATTAAAACCAAGAAGAGATTTAGAAGAAAAGATAGATAGCAAGGAATTTTCAGAAGAACTTAACAAGCTACCAAGGAAAGAACAAGAAAAAATCCTATATATGATTAAAGGGGCAGCACTTGTAACAGAAGCAGGCAAGCAAACCCAAAGTGCTATATAAACAACCGCAAAAATGAGGGTTGAAAGAATGAATATACTAAGTCTATTTGATGGAACGAGTGCAGGAAGGCTTGCAGCAGAAAGGGCAGGCCTGCCAATAAATAAATATTACGCAAGCGAAATTGACAAATACGCTATAGCGGTATCTAAAAAGAATTATCCGGATATTATCCATCTTGGCAATGTAGAAGATTATCAAGAATGGGATATAGATTTCGGCGAAATTGATTTACTTTTAGGCGGTAGCCCTTGCCAAGGATTTTCAATAGCAGGAAAACAACTTAACTTTGAAGACCCAAGAAGCAAATTATTTTTTGAATACGTAGAGATCTTAAAGAAGATAAGAGAAAAGAACCCGAATGCTCTATTTTTACTTGAAAATGTAAGAATGAAAAAGGAATTTCAAAACATTATTAGCGAACATTTAGGAGTAGAGCCAATAGAAATTAATTCTAATTTAGTATCGGCACAAAATAGAAAAAGGCTTTATTGGACCAACATTCCAAACATAAAACAGCCAGAAGATAAAGGAATAATGCTTAAAGATATAGTACACGAAAAAGCGGATATTGATTTCGCAGTTAGTGAAACTTGGTGCAAGTGGTTCAAAAGAAAAGCCCAATACTACATAGATAAAAGCTATGTAGCAGTAAGCCCAGAAAAAGCTATCACAATGACAGCTAGGCAAATAATGAGTTGGAACGGCAATTTTATTTACGAATGTTTAGAAGAATATATAGTGCCATTCGACAAAACATTAAAAATTATTGAAAAAGAAGTGGAAAAAGGCAACAGGATCTATTACATTCACGATAAAGCCGTTACATTATGCGGACAAGCAGGCGGAAGAGGTGTAAAAACAGGGCTTTACTTATTCGGTTGTATAACGCCAGATAGAGTAAATAAAAGGCAAAACGGACAGCGATTTAATGAGGGGCAGAAGTTTTATACACTTACAGCCCAGGACAAACACGGCATATTAATTGAAGGATATATAAGAAAGCTAACGCCTATTGAGTGCGAGAGATTACAAACGCTACCCGACAACTACACCCAAGGAAAAATTAACGGAAAAGAAATATCAGATAACCAAAGGTACAAAATGCTTGGCAATGGTTGGACTGTAGATATAATAGCCCACATTTTCGGGTCGTGGAAAATTTGGACGAAATCAACAAGAGATAAACAAAAAGAAAACGGGCAGGAGGCCATGATAAATGCAGTTAAGTTGTTAGTTGAAAAGGAGATAGAAAATGAAATTAAAGAAGTTACTGAGATTCATTCCATGTGTTAGCACAACACGAGTTATCAGAGAAAGCAGGGGG
>UMEL01021276.1_pt1 | contig 14371 bp, 8 predicted proteins | sample 1964741 | NCBI WGS metagenome assembly UMEL01 (sample SAMEA4836019, study PRJEB28245) | human gut metagenome | biome: gut microbiome; material: fecal sample | place: Denmark | collected 2008
GAATTTGTCTTCCTCAGCCTGGATGAGCTGCGTGCGCTTGGCGAGTTCGTCGCCGCGCAGGTAGTCGATGGCGTTGTTGGAAGCGCTGAAGACGCTGTGCGGCGTGAAGTCGGCGCGGTAGTCGAACATGGCGGGAGTGCCCGCGAAGTGTTCCTTCGTGGCCGTGGCCGGATCCGTGAAGGCGGTGCCCTTGGCGGGACCGGCGAGCGGATAGAGCGGCACGAAGACGGACTGACACGGACGGCCGAGTGTCTTCCAGGCTTCGGTGAGCGTCGGATCGGCCGTCAGGTTGTAAACGATCGAGTCATGGGACGTCGTGCGGCAGATGCCTTCGGACTTGGAGTGATAGAGCTCCTGGTCCTGACCGATGTAGTCCTCGTGCAGGCGCAGGAGGGCCATGGCGTCCTTGACGCCGAGCTTGCGGTCGATGACGGCGCTGTACGGGAACTTTTCAGGATCGTTGTATTCGACGCCCGTAAGGAACTTCCAGGCGAGGACGTTGCGGTTGGCGTTCCAGCGTTCGTGGCGAACGGATTCCTGAGCCACGACCTTGCGCCAGTTGAAGATCGGGTTCTTGGCGTCATGGCGGCCGTCCTTGATGGCGCGCTCGACCTGCTTGGGCTCGATCTTCCAGGTTTCCTTGTCGTTCAGGTCCACCTTGTCCATCATGAAGTTGTTCGGGATGTAGACGACTTCGTTGTCATGGATCTTGCGGGCGACCCAGCTGTTGCCCTGATGGATGGCGAGCTGCCAGGCTTCGTTGGCGTCGGCGAACGTATACGTGCGCCCATCGTGGAAGTAGCCGAATTCGGCGAGCAGCTTCGTCGCGATGTCCACTGCCTCGCGGGCGGAGTGAGCGCGCTCGGCCACCAGACGGCGAATGCCGTAGCCGATGCCGCCGTCCTTGACTTCCATGCGGTCGGCGTCGAAGATCTCGCCGCACCAGTTCGTGGCGACCACGACGCCGGCGTCGTTGAAGAAGCCGTCGGCGAAGCTCGCGCCGTCAGGAACGAAGGTCTGCGTCCAGTAGAAGCCCAGCGTCTCCTCGACCTGCGGGATTTCGGCCGCGAACTTCTCGAACTTCAGCATTTCGCCCTTCTTGTGCTTGGCGGGCGGAACATAGTGCTGCATGTTGAAGAGACGGCCGCCGTTGTCTTCGTTGTGGGCGACGATGATGTTGCCCGTTTCGGAAACGGCCTTGCCGATCACGAGCGTGCTGCAGGCCTGGGCCGTGCCGACGGCGGCAAGCAGCGAGGCAACGGCGATCAGAGACTTCTTGAACATTTTCGAACTCCTTTGTCATGAGAACGGCGGGCCCGTGGTCGCTGGTCCGCCGAAATTGGTCGCCACGAAGTCTATAGACCCGCAAACGCAGGCACCACGGTGTTTCCGAGGGATTGACAACGGCAAGAAAGTCAATTATGGGCGACATATGCGGCATGACCGCACGAAGCGATTCCTGAGAACAGCTCGAGCTCTTCGAGCAACCTGATTTCAGGATCACCGGCTTCGTCGGCAGCTCCTTCGCCGTCGTGCCCTCGGGCAGGTTCTGCGCCGTGACGGACTACATCGTCTACGGCCGCATCGCGGGCCGCAATGCCGCCAAGGAGACGCCCTGGAGGTGAGTCAATCCTGAAGCTCCTGAGTCCTCCGTCCTGCTTCAGTCCCACATAAACAGAAAGCCGTGCAGGTCGCGAGACCGCCCGGCTTTCATGGTCATCAGAACAGGACGTCCGTCAGGAACCCTACTTCAGCTTGACGGACTTGAAGTCCATGTTCGAGCAGATGTAGCGGACCTTGGGCTGCGTTCCCGCCTCTTCGGAGAGGCAGATGGAGCGCTTGATGAGCGCCTGGACTTCGGGATCCTTCGAGTCGTAGTCGACGAGCGTCAGGGCCTTGGTCGAGCAGTTTTCGACGCAGGCGGGCAGACGCCCTTCGGCGAGACGATGGGTGCAGAGCGTGCAGTGCTCGGCCTTGCCGGGGACGCGCACCTGATGGGCCTTGGGCTCGGGCTTGAGGAGCGGCTCCTTGTCGCCGAAGTATCCGGTCCTGCCGTCCTCGTTGAAGAGCGGCGCACCGTACGGGCAGGCGGCCAGGCACATCCTGCAGCCGATGCACTTCTTGTGGTCGACGAGCACTTCACCGTGCGGCCCCTTGGAGATCGCCTTTGCGGGGCAGACCTTCATGCATGCGGGATCCTCGCAGTGCTGGCACGAGACGCGATAGTAGTTGATGACGCGCTTTCCGACATTCTCGATGCGGCGGATCTTATTCCACTGAATGCCGGGAGCGACCTTGTTTTCTTCCTTGCAGGCCACAAAGCAGGCTTCGCAGCCGATGCAGCGGTCTACGTTGAAAATGATGCCGTAGCGACTCATTGCAGCCTCCTTACTTGACCTTGGCAACGCTCACGTTGACTTCGAAATACGGCGCGTAGCCCGAAATCGGATCCCACTGGCGCGGGATGAGATTCTGGGTGTTCTGGTCGCCGCGCCAGCCGTACTGCGAGTCGATCGTGCCTTCGGGCACGATGATCGAGACGTCGATCCTTGCGCGGACGGGACCGCCGAACTTGCTGCGCATTTCGACGAAGTCGCCCGTGACAAGGCCGCGCTTCTTCGCGTCGGCAGGATTCATGTGAATCGTGCTGACGGGCTCGAGCTCAAGCAGGTACGGCGCATCGGAGCGGGTCTTCGAATGCGTGATGTAGGGCTTGCGCGTGCCGTTGATGAGGCGCAGGTTGAAGTCGCCCTCGGGCTTCATCATCTCCTTGTAGACGGGAAGACCCTCGAGACCGTACTTCGACGTGATCGTGGAGAAGAGCTCGAGCTTGCCCGTCGGCGTGTTGAAGCCGGGCTTGCCGTCCGGACGGAGCTTGCCGGAGACGTACTTGTAGGGCTCGTTCTTCTCGCACTTGAGCGTCGAGACGGCAGGCAGAGCGTCGACGGCCTTTTCGTAGTTGCCTTCCCAGACCTTGAGTACCGCGTTGCAGGCCTTGACAGGGTCGCCGTCGAAGAAGTTCTCGGGCTTGTCGACGAGGCAGCCGATTTCGAGCGCAATGCGCCAGTCCTCCTTCGCTTCGCCGAGCGGCTTGACGGGCGTCCTCGGCGCATACTTCGCGCCGTACATGCCGAACGGCGCATAGCGCTCGAAGTTCATGGCGGCGGGCAGGATGAGGTCGAGGTCCCTGTGGCTTTCCTTGCGGTAAAAGTAGTCGGTCGCGAACGCGAACTCAAGCTTCGAGATCGCCTTTGCGTATTCCTCGGGCTGCGGCCAGATCATGACGTTGAAACCCCAGCCGCAGAAGGCGCGGATCCTGCCCTCCTTCACCCATTCGGGCAGCAGGTTCGGACTGAACGGAACCATCATGTGGTGCCAGACGGGGACGAAGTCCTTGTCGAGGCGGCGGTCCTTCTGCTCCCTGGCGTTCCACCACTTGCCGTCGTAGAAGCTCGTGTGCATGCCGAAGCCGTAGGTCTGCTGGCCCTTCGGGTTCGTCGGGAACATCGCGCCGCCCGGGGCGTCCATGTAGCCGAGGATCGACGGGATGAGCAGCAGGGCTCGGGCGTTGTTGACGCCGTTGAGGTTGTGCGTGAGGCTCTGCGTCGTGAGCGAGAAGGAGCCGGGGCCTTCGGCGTACATGCGGGCCGCGGCCACGATGTCGGCGGCGGGCACGCCGGTGATCTCCTCGGTCTTTTCCGGGGTGAAGGTCTCGCAGTAGGCGGCAAGCTCTTCAAAGCCGTGGCACCACTTCTCGACGAATTCGCGGTTGTAGAGGCCTTCCTTGATGAGAACGCGGATCATGCCCATGGCAAGCGCGCTGTCGGTGCCCACGCGGGGCGCCAGATGGATGTCGGCCAGCTCGGCGGCCTTCGTGCGGCGGGTGTCGACCGTGATGATCTTGCAGCCGCGGGCCTTGGCCTTGACGAGGGACTCCCACCAGCCCAGCGGCTGTGCCCAGACGTTCGTCGCCATGATCATGAAGGAACGCGTCTTTTCGGTCGGCATGGCGCCCGTCGACGGACGGCCCCAAGTGAGCTGCTCGGCCTGCATGCAGCCGGCGCGGCAGGCGGCCGACGATTCGTTGGCCCAGTGCACGGAGCCGAAATGACGGGCAAGACGGATGATGGGCGGACGCGGTTCCTTCGGGTCGCCCGCATAGAACATCACGCTGTCCGCACCGTACCGCTTCCTGATGCGCAGAAGATTTTCGGCAATCATCCTGTAGGCTTCGTCCCAGGAACAGCGGACGAATCCAGGATCCTCGCTGCCCTTGGGATTCGTGCGCTTCATCGGATGGAGCAGACGATTCGGGTTGTAGAGTCGCTGGAGCGTCGCCAGTCCCTTCGAGCAGAGAATGTGGCGGGGGTTCTCCTTCCAGTTTTCAATCGATTCGATCACGTTCCCGCGTGCATGGAACTTGATGCCGCACGAGGGCACGTGGTTGCAGTGGTCGCAGATCGAATAGCCGGTCCACTCCTTGGCGGCTTCGGCTGCTCCGGCAATCGGAACGAACATGCCTGTGGTCGAGCCTGCAACGGAAAGCGTGCCGATCGACTTGAGCAGATCGCGTCGGTTGAGAGCGAGTCCATGGGGGTCATGCATGGCTTTACTCCTTTATGGTCAATGAAATTCTGAGGTCTCCTGTTCACCTCCGCCCGCCCTGGTCCGGGACTGCGAAGATGACTTCCTCAATTTTCATGGTATAACCTTCGATACGTAAGTACAGCACCTCTCATCGCAAACATGATCCGCCTCACCTGCGCCGTCCTGCTGGCCGTTCTCGCCCTGCAGTGCGCACCGGCTCTGGCCGGGACTACTGTGCGCATCGCCGTCACGTCGGGCGGGCACGGCACCACCTCGCTCAACCCGCTCGACCGGTCCGTCAAGGCGCTCGAGGCAAGATTCGGCCCCTCGAACGTTACGATCCGCGATCGCGTCCCGCTCACGGAGCTCGGTCACATGCTCGAGCGCGGCGAGGTCGACTACTTCATTTCCACGTCGGGCGTCTCGCGCCGCAACCTGTCCGAAGGCTCGCGCGACCTCCTCCCCATCACCGACAGCCGCTTTCCCGACCCGAACAAGTCCTACGGCTCGCTCTTCTTCACCCGCCGGGACAGCGGAATCAAACGCCTCAAGGACATGCGCGGGCGCACTCTGGTCGCCAACCATCCGAACGGACCGTACAGCTACCTCGTCGGCATGGGCGAAATCGAACGGGCAGGCTACGATGCGACCGCCTTCTTCAAGTCACAGCGCTTTCTGATGCAATCCGCCGAGGACGTCGTTCAGGCCGTGCTCGACGGACGCGCCGACGTCGGCGTTGTTGCGAGCTGCATTCTCGAGGACTTCTTCCCTGCGGACTCCGAGGCCCGGCGCAAACTCGAGCCCGTGGCCCTCAAGGCGACCACCCCCTGCATGCGCTCAACGGACCAGCATCCCAACTGGACGCTTTCGGCCGTGCGCGGCGCGGATCCCGAGACGACACGCGAAGTCGTGCTCACGCTCCTAGGCATGCCCGCATCACCCGATGGCGTGCGCTGGAGCATCACCACCGACTTTCAGAGCACCGACCGCGTCTTCAAGGCCTTCCGCACGGGCGTCTACGACGTCATGAACGAAAGAAGCTTCAGCGACTTCGTCGAAAAGTACTGGCTCTTCGCCGCCGTGCCTCTCGCCGCGGCCTTCCTCTGCTTCGGCTTTGCAGCCCTATTGCGCCGCATGGTCGAGATCAGGACCCGTGAGCTCAAGCGAACGCTGGAAAACGAGCGGCGCCTGCGCCGCGAGGCCCTGGAGTCGGAAGAACGCTACAGGCGTCTTCTGCGCGTCGGACTTCTCGGACAGCTGAGCACGATGTTCGCGCACGAAATCCGACAGCCCGTCGGCGCCATCCTCGCCTACGTCCAGGGACTGCGAAACTTCTGCGCCTCGGGCTCGCTCACGCCCGAAATATCCGAGGGCGTCCTCGCGAAGATCAACGCACAGGCCGAAAGAGTGGCTGACATCGTCGAACGCGTGAGGCTCTATGCAAGAACCGATGCCGTCGACCGCATCACGACCGATCTGCGCGATGTGGTCGAAGAGGCCGTCGGCCTCTTCAAGCGCAACACGCGCTTTGAGGGAGAGATCATTCTGGAGCCGCCCGCACCGTCCGAAAAGTTCACCGTTCGAGTCTCCTCCCTTGAAATCAGCATCGCGCTGCACAACCTAATGCAGAATGCCGTCGACGCTCTCGCCTCTGCAGGCATCGCAGATCCGAGGATAACGATCCGCATCGAGTGCACGGAGGAGAGGCTTGTGGTCGTCGTCTCCGACAACGGCCCGCAGCTCACGCAGGATGAAGTCGCCCGCATGACGGCGCCCCTGCACACGACCAAGTCCTCGGGCATGGGACTCGGCCTGATTCTTGTAAACTCCATCGCAACCGGCCATGGCGGCCATCTCAGGCTGTCTCCCGCCGCTTGCGGCGGCCTTGAGGCACGACTGATCCTTCCTCACGCAGGCGAACATGATTGAAAAAACGCAGATGCTCATCCGAATCGTCGACGATGACGAACCTTTTGCAGACGCGATCTGCTTTCTTTTGCTGAGCAAGGGACTCAGAGCCGTCGTTCATGCGTCGGCCGAGAAGTTCCTCGAAGAGGACGATCCGTCCGTTCCGGGCTGCCTCATCCTGGACTATCAGATGCCCGAACTCAACGGCATCGAAACCCAGCGAAAGCTGCTCGACAAGGGCTGGCGCTGGCCCGTCGTCTTCATGACGGCCCATGCCGACGTCAACATGGCAGTCACTGCTTTCAAGCAGGGCGCCTTCGACCTTCTTCGAAAGCCCGTTGCGCCCGACGTCCTCATCGCCGCAGTCGAGAGCAGCCTCGAGAAGGTCCGCGCAGGCATGCAACACCACCACGACGAAGTCTGCGGCCTCTTCGAAGGACTCACCAATCGAGAACGCCAGATCGTGAAGCTCGCCGCCGCTGGTCTCGCCAACCAGCAGATCGCCGACCGTCTAGGCATCAGCGAGCGCACCGTGGAAGCCCATCGCTCCGCAGCCTACCGCTGCCTGAACGTCAAATGCCTGGAGGAACTCCAGGCATTCATCAGGGATATGGACGACTGAACGTCCGAAATCAGCAGGCGTCCGCCCGCTCGAGCAGCATTCCGTCCGACTTCATCGTGCGAAGGAGCATCGCCAGAACGTCTCCGACGGCCCCCGTCTCCAGCCCCTGCAGTTCATGCGCGACGGTCGAGGCAAGCGGGATCAAGCATGCGGTCAGAAACTCCCGCTGCTTTCCTGCGGGCGCCTTCGTCTGCGCGAGGAGCGACATGAACGCAAGCTCCACGCCCAGCGAGTCCGCAAAGGGCGCGTCCGCCTCGGATGGAAGAAAGCCGAAGGCCCTGTAGGCTTCAAGCATGCGACGGCAATCGGCCCCGCACATCATGCGGTGCTCGCCCGTGTAGGCCGAGGCGCAAAGCGGCACGGTTCTTTCGCCAACGCCCTGAAAAAGCCTCGCATACAGCCTGTCCATGACGATGGGCTCGGGCAGCGGCTCGGGCGCGGGCCCGGACGTCATTTCAAGCAGGGCCTCGACACCCGTCTGATAGCGGACCAACTCGGACCAGTTGCCGGCAAAGCCCGAAGAGCCGTTGCCGGAGAAAAAGTCGGCATATGCGCCGTAGACCTGCGCACGGGATTCGGCGAGATCGTTCACAAGATTGAATTCGTCGGACATGGGGCTCCTCAAGTGTCAAGCATTCCTCTTGAATTGTAGGCTCCGGGATACGTAGGTACAGTTCGGCGCATCAGCGACACCCCCACCTGCTTTCCGCGCACGTCACCTCTGAGGTCTCTCCTGAGGTCCTCTCCTGATCGAAGCGCCGATCGTCACGACGAGCACGATCAGGGCGAGCGTGCTGAGAAAGACCGTCGAGGACATGAAGCCGCCGACGCCCGCCGCCATGAAGAGCGACATCATGATTCGGCCGAGGTTGTTGAGCATGAACCTCATGCCCACGATGTCGCCCACCGATTCGGGCGGCGCGTACTGGAAGAGCGTGCTCATCGAAAGCGGCTTGACCAGACCGAATCCGAAGCCCGCCACCGACACGACGAGCAGAAAGGACGCGAATCCGTCGGCCAGTGCGGCGCCCGAGAGCGCGACGCCGCCCAGAAGCAGCGCGTTGCGAAGCTGAGGCAGAAGCGTCCTGTGATTGGCGCGCACGGACAGAAGCGAGCTTGCGGCCACCTGCGCGAGCGCGCACGCCGAAAGGAGCGTCCCCGTCTGGATCGTCGTGAGGCCCATACCGCCGCCCGCCGTGGGAACGAGAATGTCGAGAATGCAGAAGAGCGCGTTGACGCCCGAGCCCGCCACCACGCCCGCCAGCAGCGGCCCCGAGCCCGCGAGTCGCCTGATGTTCACAAGCAGGTCCGTCGACTCAACAAGGCCGTGCGCCCTGAGGTCCGAACGCGAAACGCCGGAGGAAAGGAAGGAAAGCGCCAGAGAGACCGCCAGCACGATGAAGGGCATGAGGTCCGGAGCCTGCGAGAAGAGCGCACCGATCGCGACGGGCATGGCAATCTCGCTCACGTTGCTCAACAGGCACATTCTCGAAAAGCGCGAGACGCGGTCCGCCGCGCCGAAGAGTCCGCCGATGCCGCGATAGCCTGCCGTTGCGGCGAGCATGAGCGTCATGCCCGTGAGCATCCAGGCGACGGCAAGCGCAGCAGGCGCCTCATGCTGCGTCGCCAGAAATCCCGCGCCCGCACAGCAGAGCGCTGCGCAGCGGTTGAGCGGTGAAGGCCCGAAGCGGTTGTAGAGCCGCCCCGCATAGATCGTGAAGACGGCGCAGGCCACAGAACTCGCCGCCATGACGGCACCCATCCAGGCCGCACCCACGCCGTGCGAGACCGCTTCGAAGATGAGCGTGAACTGCAGGCACCGCGCCGCAAGGCCGAGCAGGTACCACTGCGCGAAAAGGCGCCGAAAGGCTGTGCGAAGCTGCAGCGAATTCATGGAGCGTCCGATTGAGCGTGCCGAAGGAAGGCACGAGGCCTGCTGCGGACATTTGAACCACCTGTCGCGGAAGCGTTCCGGGACAGAAAAATTGTTAATTGTAACCCCGTCGTACGCTCTGAATGGGGCAATATTCGTGAAAGACCCTATGCGAGAGCGGAAAACGATGCACGATGCTCAGGCCTGACCCGAAGTGCGGCCTTCCGTCACGCCATCGGCGGGAAGGTCTTCAGCCTCAGCTTTCTGCGAAGAGACGCCTTTTCCTCGAGCCTGCATAGAGGCTTCAGACCGAAGGCGGCGAGCATGTCGTCGTCGGCATTTCGATAGCTTTCGCTCACGCGGACATACTGCCGTCCGTTCGAGCTCTTGTAGATGTTGACGTTGCGGGACATGGTTGACGTGAATGCAAAGACTTTCGACAGCTTATTGTACGTGTCGCAGCAGCCGTTTCTCAGAAGTCGATCAAGCTCGGCGTCCCTGCGAACACATCCTTCAACCCCATGCCAAACGGGGGCGCCTCCATCGACAGGAAGACGCCCCCGCAGGTCCCTTCAACCCGAATGCCTTACGGCCGGAAGGACGGCAGCTCCGAATCGCCCGTGAGGAACACGTCCACGGCGCGGGCGCAACGCCTGCCCTCGCTCATCGCGCGCACGACGAGCGACTGGCCGCTGCGCGTGTCGCCGCAGGCAAAGACGCCGGGCACCGAGGTCGCAAAGGGTGCTTCAGAGCCATCGACGCCCGCCTTCGCATTGCCGCGGGCATCGGTCTCGACGCCGAAGGACTTGAGCGTCGCAGCGGCGGGATGCATGAAGCCCATGGCGAGCAGCACGCGCTGACAGGGAATCTCGAAGGCGGAATCGGGCACCTCGGACGGCGTGAAGCGGCCGTCGGGACCGAGGCTCCACTTGAGCTTCACGCAGCGCACGCCCCTCACTTCGCCCTTGTCGTTCAAGAGGATCTCCTTCGTGGAGGCCTCCCAGAGACGCTCGCAGCCTTCCTCGTGGGAGGTGGAGGTGCGAAGCTTCCTCGGCCAGGCGGGCCAGCAGGACTTGTCGTCCTTCTCGGGCGGCATGGGGCTCAGGTCGAGCTGCCAGATCCTGCCCGCGCCCTGACGGCGGGCGGTGCCGACGCAGTCGCTGCCCGTGTCGCCGCCGCCCACGATGACGACGTCGCAGCCCCTGCAGTCGAAGGCGGGCTTCTTGACGAGGCCCTCGTCGACGCGGTTCTGCTCCTGCAGGACGTCAAGGGCGAAGAAGACGCCCCTGCCCTCGCGTCCCGGAACCTTGAGGTCCCTCGGCACCTCGGAGCCGCAGGCGAGCACGACGGCGTCGTACTCCCCGAGGAGGTCCGCGGCCTTCACGCTCCGCTTGGCGGCGTTGTGCACGCCCGCCTCGAACTTCCTGTCGCCCACGACCACGGAGAGCTCGAACCTGACGCCTTCGGCCTCAAGCTGGCTGATGCGGCGCTCGACGACGTCCTTCTCGAGCTTGAAGCCCGGAATGCCGAAGCGAAGAAGACCGCCGGGGCGCTCGGACTTCTCGTAGACCGTGACGTCGTGGCCCGCACGGGCAAGCTGCTGGGCGCAGGCAAGGCCCGCAGGGCCCGACCCCACGACGGCCACACGCCTTCCGGTCCTCACGGCCGCAGGCTCGGGCCTCACCCAGCCCTCGCGCCAGGCGCGGTCGATGACGGCGCGCTCGATCGAGCGGATGCCGACGGCCGCGTCGTCGGGAAGGTACCTCGTGCAGCCCGCCTCGCAGATCGCGGGACAGACCCGGCTCGTGAACTCGGGAAAGGAGTTCGTCGCCGAGAGGCACGCCCAGGCGCGCTCCCTGTCGCCTTCGCGCACGAGGCGGTTCCAGTCGACGGGACGGTTGTGAAGCGGACAGTTGTTCGAGCAGAACGGGGTGCCGCAGTGCAGGCAGCGCAGGCTCTGCGCATGAACCTCGTCGTCGTTGAGCGGGATCGTGAAGTCCCTGAAGCTCTTGATGCGTTCCTCGACCGGGAGATGGCCGAATTCGATGCGTTGGTTTTCAGACATGGCAATCTCCTTTAAGCCCTGCTCTGCAGCACGGCGCGGTACTGAAGCGGAATGACCTTGACGAATCGCGCGCGGGTGCTCGACCAATGTTCGAGCAGCTCGGCCGCGAGCGTCGAGTCCGTGAAGAGCTGGTGGCGGGTGATGAGGCGCCTGAGGAGCTCCTCGTCCGTGCAGCCCATGTGCCAGGTGCGCGGATCGCTCGTCCTCACCTGCTCCTCGTGACTCATGACCCGTTCAAGCGCGACCATGGACGGATTGCAGTTCGCCTCGAAGCTGCCGTCGGCGTCGAAGACGAACGCGACGCCGCCCGACATGCCGGAGGCGAAGTTGCGGCCCGTGCGTCCGAGCACGACCGTCGTGCCGCCCGTCATGTACTCGCAGCCGTGGTCGCCGCAGCCCTCGATCACGGCGCTCGCGCCCGAAAGCCTCACGGCGAATCGTTCGCCGACGACGCCCGCGAAGTACGCCTCGCCGCTCGTGGCGCCGTAGAGCGTCGCATTGCCCGCGATGATGTTTTCGCTCGGCCTGCCGTGGAAGTCCGCAGGCGCCCTCACGATGATGCGCCCGCCCGAGAGGCCCTTGCCCACGTAGTCGTTCGCGTCGCCCGACAGGTCGAGCGTGAGGCCCTTCGCCGCAAAGGCCCCGAAGGACTGGCCCGCCGTGCCGTGAAGCGCGATTCTGATCGAGTCGTCGGGCAGGCCCGCTGCACCGTGCCTCTTCACGATCTCGTGCGAGATCATCGTGCCGACCGAACGGTGAGTGTTCTTCACCGCAGTCGTGATCGAGACGGTCTCGCCGCCCTCGATCGCGCAGGCGAAGCGGGGCAGGAGCGCATGGTCGAGATTCTTCTCAAGCTGATGGTCCTGAGCGAGCGTGTGGCGGATGGCGCAAGGCTCGGCGCTCGGACGGTGAAGGATGCGGGAGAGATCCACGCCCTTCGCCTTCCAGTTGTCGATGTCGTCGCGCTGCACGAGCAGGTCCGACCTGCCGATCAGGTCCTCGAAGCGGCGGATGCCGAGTTCGGCCATGATGCGACGGGCCTCTTCGGCCACGAAGAAGAAGTAGTTGATGACGGCGCCGGGCTTGCCGCGGAAGCGCTTCCTGAGTTCCGGATCCTGCGTGGCGATGCCGACGGGACATGTGTTGAGGTGGCACTGGCGCATCATCATGCAGCCTTCGACGACGAGCGGCGCTGTCGCAAAGCCGAATTCGTCCGCGCCGAGCATGGCGCCGATGACGACGTCGCGCCCCGTCTTGATCTGGCCGTCGACCTGGATCGCAACGCGGTTGCGCAGGCCGTTGACGACGAGCGTCTGCTGAGCTTCGGAGAGACCGAGCTCCCAGGCGCTGCCCGCGTGCTTCACCGACGAGAGCGGGCTTGCGCCCGTGCCGCCGTCGTGCCCCGAAATGACGATGTGGTCGGCCTTCGCCTTGGCGACGCCCGCGGCCACCGTGCCCACGCCCGTTTCGGAGACGAGCTTCACCGAGACGTCGGCCGCGCTGTTGGCGGTCTTGAGGTCGTGGATGAGCTGCGCGAGGTCCTCGATCGAGTAGATGTCGTGATGCGGAGGCGGCGAGATGAGGCCGACGCCGGGGACGGAGTACCTGAGTTCGGCGATGTATTCGGTCACCTTGTGGCCGGGAAGCTGGCCGCCTTCGCCCGGCTTGGCGCCCTGGGCCATCTTGATCTGGATCTGGTCCGCGCTCGCGAGGTACTGGGCCGTCACGCCGAAGCGCGCCGAGGCCACCTGCTTGACCTTCGAGCGCAGGCTGTCGCCCGCCTCGAGCTTCACGTCCGCGACAATCCTGTCGCTGCCGAGCACGTCGGCGAGCGTCTGGCCGGCCTTGACGGGAGAGAGGCCGGTCATCATCTCGGCCTCATAGCGCCTCGGATCCTCGCCGCCCTCGCCTGAAGTCGACTTCGCGCCGATGCGGTTCATGGCGACGGCGAGCGTGGCGTGGGCCTCGGCCGAAATGGAGCCGAGACTCATGGCGCCGGTTGCAAAGCGTCTGACGATGTCCTTCGCAGGCTCGACCTCGTCGAGCGGCACGGGCGTGCAGCCCTCGGTCCTGAACCTCAGCAGGCCGCGCAGCGTCATCTGACGGCGGCTCTGGTCGTTGATGATGTCCGCATATTCCCTGTACGAATTCCAGTTCTTCTCGCGGGAGGCCTTCTGGAGCTTGACGATCGCCTCGGGCGTCCACATGTGCTCCTCTCCGTCCGCGCGCCAGGCGTATTCGCCACCCGTGGGCAGGTCGCGGCCGGGGGCGGCGCCGATGCCGTAGGCGGCCTTGTGGAGGTTGATCGCCTCCTGCATCACCTCGAAGAGGCCGATGCCGTCGATCTGCGAGGGCGTGCCCGTGAAGTAGCGCTCGACGAAGGCCGACTGCAGGCCGATCGCCTCGAAGATCCTCGCGCCGCGGTAGCTCATCAGGGTCGAGATGCCCATCTTGGCCATCACCTTGGTGAGGCCCTTGCCCACGGCCTTGACGTAGTGGGCGACGGCCTCGTCGGGCGAGAGCCCGGCCTTGGGCGCGAGATCCTTGAGCGTCATGAGGGCCATGTAGGGATGCACCGCCTCGGCGCCGTAGCTCATGAGGAGCGCGAAGTCGTGCGTTTCAGTCGCGGAGCCCGAGCTCACCACGAGGCCCGTCGTCGTGCGCAGGCCCTCGGCGATCAGGTGCTGATGAAGGGCCGAGGTCGCCAGGAGCGCGGGAATCGCCACGCGGTCCTTCGAGACCGCCTCGTCGGAGAGGATGAGGATCGTGTGACCGAGCTTGATCGCGTCGACGGCCTGAGCGCACAGGCCCGCGAGGCAGGCCTCGACGCCCGCGCTGCCCCAGGCGGCGGGATAGGTGATGTCGATCACCTTGCTCCTCACCTTGCCCGAGGTGTAGTCGGAAATCGAGAGGAGCTTGCGCATCTCCGCGTCCGTAAGGACGGGCTGCGAGACCTCGATGCGCCTCGTCTGCTCCACGTCGTTGACGTCGAGCACGTTGGGCTTCGGACCGATGTAGCTGATGAGGCTCGTGACGAGCTCCTCGCGGATCGGATCGATCGGCGGGTTCGTCACCTGAGCAAAGAGCTGCTTGAAGTATTGGGAGAGCGGCTTGGACTTCTTCGAGAGGACCGGGAGCGAGACGTCGTTGCCCATGCTGCCCACGGGCTCCATTCCCTTTCTGGCCATCGGCACGAGAATGAGGTCGACGTCCTCCTGGGTGAGGCCGAAGACGCGTTGCAGCTCCCGGACGCGCTCGGGGCCGACGGCTTCGTCGGGCTCGGCCTCGGCGGCGCCCGCGAGGGCGGCGAGCCTCA
>UMEL01050599.1_pt1 | contig 14228 bp, 10 predicted proteins | sample 1964741 | NCBI WGS metagenome assembly UMEL01 (sample SAMEA4836019, study PRJEB28245) | human gut metagenome | biome: gut microbiome; material: fecal sample | place: Denmark | collected 2008
CAATTGAGATTGCCATTGAGATTGCTTGCGGATTTTAGGATGAGTAATGTCGTCAGCATTTACGGATAGGGATAATCCCTTTGGAGATAGCCGTCATAATCAGGTCTGCCACATTCCGGGCATCCAATTTATCCATCAGATGGCGCCGGTGTGTATCGACCGTATTGGTAGAGACACAAAGTTCCTGGGCTATCTCCTGCGTATTCTTACCCTCGGAGATGCGTTTCAGCACATCGAGTTCACGCAAGGTCAGCTCTTCACGCCGCCCTTCGTCCGAACGCTTCATCTGTGCGCGCACATGCTCGGCATAAGGGCAATAGTACGTTTCACCATCCAGCACACGGCGAATGGCTTCGGCTATTTTTGTAGAATCAATGGATTTAAACAGAATACCGTCTACCGAGCACTGTATCAAGTTCTTGATAAACCAGATTTCCTCGTGCATGGTATTCACAATGATACGCACTTGCGGGTCTTTCTCCCGTATTCGCACAATGATATCCATCCCTGATATGTCGGGCAACTCCATATCCAACACGAAAAGATTGAAACGTTGAGATGCGATAAGAAGCAAAGCCTCTTGTCCCGACGATGCAGTACATACGTTTTTTATTTCCGGTAACGAACATTCCACTATCCGCTTCAAACCTTGAAGCACCAAATCATGGTCATCCACCAACAAAATGCGTATATCTCTTTCTTTCATCAACCTATCTTTGTGTTCTAAATTATGTTGCAAAGAAATAGCATTTATTAATATGCGGCATCATCAAAAATAGTGATTTTACTCTCCGGCATAACGGTTTTCTATTAAATGGATAATGGTATTTCAAGCCTGAACTTTTGGCTTCCGTCCTGAATATTTACAGTAAACAAACCACCGACGGTCTTCGCGCGTTCTTGGATGGTAGTAAGCCCGATACCCTTTGCCTGCACCTCACTACCACGATAGTTTTTACCGTTGTCCGAAACTTGCATAGTCAGCAGTCTCCGTTTCAATGTGAGGGTCACATCTATCTCCGTAGCTCCGGAATGCTTCAGGATATTGGACAGTAATTCCTGCATGATGCGGTACACCTCATAAGACACTTCTTCGGGTACTTGGCTCCACTGCGTTTCTTCACTCTCTTTACTGAATGCGAGTTGTACGGATGCGGGCAGGACAAGCCGTTCCACATAAGCCTCTATCGTCTCGGCAAGAGTGGCAGACCGGAACTTAGGCGGCATCAATTCGTGGGAAATACAACGGACATCGCTACGTACCTGTTCCAGCAAAGCCAGGATTTCTTGTTTCGACTCGTCTGTGGGCTGCATGCATTGCATATTCATGCCAATGCCAAGCAGGTCGTTACATACGCCGTCGTGCAACTCCTTGGCAAGGCGCGTACGTTCGCGCTCCAATCCCTCTATATAACTTTGGGCAAGTTTCAATTCTTCCTCTTTCTTAATGCGCTTACGGCGAAAAACATAATAAAGCAGAAAGAGTATCAATATAAAAACCACGACAACGGTTGCCATAATCCACCGCATGGTCTGCGCTTTCTGTTCCAACTGAACTTGATTCAAACGGACTATTTCAAGCTCCTTTTCCCTGGTATCGTATTTCACGGTCAGGTCGGACAGCTCTTTGCTGATATGCTCCGAATGCAGACTGTCACACACCCGGTAAGCCATATCGTAGTAATACATGGAGTTTTCGGGTTCCTGCAGGTCGCGATAGTTGCGCGCCATCATCAAATACAGTTTGTCCATAGGCAGATGCAATCCGGCTCCGCGATACTTCAACAATTTCTTCTGGATATTCAGGCTCTCGCGATACCTGCCTTGAGACATATAGATTAGGAACTGTTCTTCCAAAAATCCGAATACTTCCGTTGACTCTTCAGGTAATTGCGGTATGACAGCTTCCGCTTTTTCCATATATACGTCCAACGAATCACGATTGCCCAACGCCTTAAACATCTCAAGCATCACCGTATAGGCTTTCAGCACATATCTGGGTTTCTTCTGCCGGATACCTTCCGTCACTACGGCACGCAACATGCCTATTCCCTCGTCATGACGCCTTTGCAGAAAGTAAATGCTGCCACAGGAATAGTTGGCATATAATATCATATCCAAATCCTGACTTTTTGCCGCCGCCTCAACAGCACGTTTACCATAAGCGATTCCCTCATCCAAACGACTTTGATTGGCATACAAAAGGGCAATGCCGCACAAAACCTGCGCCTGCTCGGAATAGTATTCGCGCCCTTCAAGCAAGTCCAAAGCCTCGTTATAATAAATAAGCGCGGAGTCCAGTCTTTCTTTTTGGCGACAGACCACTCCAAGGTTGGCGCTGACCGTTGCCCAAAGAGCAGTATCCCTCTGGCGAGCCGCTTCATCGTGAGCCATCGAAAAATAATGAAACGCCTTATCCAGATTGCCCGAAGAGAAATAAGCGTCGCCTAAATTACATAGCAACGACGCATACAAAGGGGAGTTCTTGGTCTGCAAAATTTCCAACCCTTTTTCTGCATAATAACGGCAACTATCCACCGAACGGTTCGAGTAATATTCACTCAACTCGCTGTATGCAGCGGCAATGCTGTCTTCGTTATTCAATTTCCCGGCACTGATAAGTTTTGCCTGATATTTTTCTAATTCCGCATCCTGGGCATACAAAAAAGGAGTAATGGCAAATACTCCCAAAAGAATAAACAGTGTTTTCATATAACGAATGGATTTTATCAAGCTGTCAACAATCAATTATAAAGCCAATACACATAATCAGATTGTACTATCTGTGCAAATATAAAAAACTCGGAACATACGACACTTCTGTTTACAAGAAAAAGAAGCAAAAAAGACTGAATTCCGTAAGCGAATAATTTTTTATTGTATCTTTGCGCCTAATTATGAGACGAATCGTACTGACATATATATTTCTATCTATTATAGGTATCTTGGGCGCCGTGGCGCAGACGACTCCTTTCAACCGTATGGATCCTACAACGGGACGCGACCAGTTCGGCAATCAGGTAGACCCCAACACGCTACCGGATAACTTGGAAGACAGCACCAATACGGAAATCCAAAGTATTCCGCCCAAACTTTATATGTGGCGTCTGAGTGAGACCCTGGGTGACCGTACCATTATTCCCGCCGATACCGCCAATCTGAATTTCCAAAATACCAACCTGGTGGAAGGCATGTACGGACATTACAATTATTTGGGTAACCTGGGCTCTCCCCGCCTTTCACGTATCTTCTTCGAACGCAGAGATAATGAGCCGACCATCTTCATGGAACCTTTTTCCAGCTTCTTTGTCCGCCCCGATGAAGTAAAATTCACCAATAGTAACGTACCTTTCACCAACCTTACTTATTATAAAGCGGGAAACAAAGTCAACGGTGAAGAACGTTTCAAATCTTATTTCTCGGTAAATGCCAACAAACGCCTGGCTTTCGGCTTCAACATCGACTACCTGTACGGACGGGGATACTACCAGAATCAGTCCACATCAAACTTCAATGCCGGAATATTTGCCAGCTATATCGGCAATAAATACCAGATGCAGGCGGTGTACAACAACTTCATTATGAAGATGAACGAAAACGGCGGTATTCAGGACGACCGTTACATCACACGTCCGGAAGACATGGCGGAAGGCAAGAAGGAATACGAGTCTACCACCATCCCCGTTAATTTGGAACAGACGGCAAATAAAAACAAAGATTTCTATGTATACCTGACACACCGTTACCAGCTTGGTTTTACACGTGAGACAACAACCGTAGAAGATGCCAAAACTCCCGGTATAGCGGCGGCCAACGATAGCGTACCTCTGCCCAAGGATACGATTATAACCGAAGAGTTCGTTCCCGTCACCAGCTTCATACATACCATAAAGGTAGAACGGGCGCGCCACAAATTCTCATCCGCCAAAGAAACGGAAGGACAATATCCCAATGCTTATTTCGATGAAGTGGCCAGCCGGGACTCAACTACGGCTTTTAGTGTAAAGAACGTATTCGGCCTCGCCTTGCTCGAAGGTTTCAACAAATATGCCAAAGCCGGACTGACAGCCTACATATCACATAAATTCAGCCGTTATGAATTAATGGATACATTGTCGCGCACCCGTTTTGACGAACAGGAGATATTCGTAGGCGGTGAACTTGCCAAACGTCAAGGCAAAACGTTGCACTACAACGTAAACGGTGAAATAGGCATTATGGACAAGGCGCTCGGACAATTCCGTGTCAATGCCGACCTCGATTTGAATTTTCGCCTTTGGAAAGATACCGTGAATTTCTATGCAAGAGGTTATGTAAGCAATACGCTGCCCTCTTTCTATATGCGTCATTACCATTCCAACCATTATTATTGGGACAATGAGAATATGAATAAGGAGTTCCGTACGCGTGTGGAAGGCGAATTGAACATAGACCGCTGGAAAACGAACCTGCGTGCCGGCGTAGAAAATATAAAGAACTACACTTATTTCAACCAAAGCGCGATGCCTGCACAAGAAAGCGGTAACATACAGGTACTCTCCGCCACTCTGAAACAAGATTTTCGTTTAGGCATCCTGCACCTGGATAATGAAGTGACCTGGCAGAAATCGAGCAATGAAACGGTACTGCCTCTGCCGCAACTCTCCTTATATCATAATCTGTATCTGCTTGCCAAAATAGCCAAGAAAGTACTGACCGTACAGCTTGGAGCGGACGTTCGGTATTTCACTAAATATAATGCGCCCGCCTATACTCCCGCCATCCAGCAGTTCCATCTTCAGGCGGCAGACGACCAGGTGGAGATTGGCGGTTATCCGATTGTAAACGTATACGCCAATCTGCATCTGAAACGGACGCGTATCTTTGCCATGATGTACCACGTCAATGCAGGAATGGGTAAAGGCAATTACTTCCTGGTACCGCACTACCCTATCAACCCTCGCTTGTTCAAGATTGGCGTTTCATGGAATTTCTATGACTAATACCGTTCTTTTATATGAAAAAGACCAAACTATTGAAGTATATCATTTTGGGCGCAGTAGCTGCACTTGTCGCCACATTCCTGCTACCCAAGAAAGAAATCCGTAAAGGACATCCGCGTGATTATGCCGAAATAGTAGCGGACGGTACTCTCCGCGCGGCTACGGAATATAATTCCATCAGTTTTTATGTGGACGGAGACACTCTGTCCGGATTTCATTACGAATTGATAGAGGCTTTTGCCCGCGACCACGGTTTGAAAGTAGCCATTACTCCCGAAATGAGTTTTAATGAACGTCTGGAAGGTTTGGCAAACGGTAAGTTTGATGTCATAGCCTATGGCATCTTGGTAACCAGCGAATTAAAGGACTCCTTGCTCCTTACCTCTCCGATAGTCCTGAACAGGCAGGTATTGGTGCAGCGAAAAACAGCCTCTCCCGATGACTCCCTATTTATCAAAAGTCAGCTGGATTTAGCGGGAAAGACGCTGAACGTAGTAAAAGGTTCTCCTTCCATCCTGCGCATCCGCAACTTAGGAAACGAAATCGGCGACACCATCTATATAAAGGAAATAGAGAAATATGGTTCCGAACAACTTATCGCACTCGTTGCGCATGATGACATTGATTACGCAGTATGCGACGAAAGCATCGCCCGTGCCGCCGCCGACAGCCTGCCGCAAATAGATATAAACACTGCCATCAGCTTTACCCAGTTCTACTCGTGGGGCGTAAGCAAACAATCTCCGGCACTTTTGGATAGCCTGAATACTTGGTTGGAGAAGTTTAAGAAAGGAAAAGAGTACGAGACAATCTACAAGAGATACTACTAAAGAGCGGCAAGCCGATTATTAAGCGTAACCGCTCTATATATACACTTTACGCGTCCTATCCATTATCACGGTTTTCAACCGTTCAATGCTTCAATCTCCCTCAGCCACATCTCCGAAGATGCATCGCTCGGCATTCTCCAATCACCGCGCGGACTGATGGAAATACTTCCCACTTTAGGGCCGTCCGGCAAGCAGGAACGTTTGAACTGCTGGTTAAAGAAGCGGCGGCAGAAAGTCTGCAACCATTTCTTTATGGTTTCTTCATCATAAACGTCCTTAAACGTACGTGCGGCAAGGAAGAAAATCTTGGAAGGACGGAAACCGCAACGAAGGAAATAATAAAGGAAAAAATCGTGCAGCTCATACGGACCTACCAAGTCTTCCGTTATCTGCCTGATATTGCCATTTTCGTCTGCCGGTATCAGTTCCGGGCTGATAGGAGTATCTACAATATCCAGTAGTGTAGCCCGGGATGTCTCGTCCATATCATTCTCGGCCACCCACTTCACCAAGTGTTTTACCAATGTTTTGGGAATACTTCCGTTAACGCCGTACATAGACATGTGGTCGCCATTGTATGTAGCCCATCCCAAAGCGAGCTCCGAAAGGTCACCCGTACCGATCACCATTCCCCAAGTCTGGTTGGCTATATCCATCAATATCTGCGTACGTTCACGCGCCTGCGAATTTTCATACACCACATCATGTACGTTTATATCATGGTCTATATCTTTAAAATGCTGTATACAGGCATCCTTTATACTGACTTCGCGCATGGTAACACCCAACGATGTCATCAGGTCGACGGCATTGGTATGCGTACGGTCGGTCGTGCCGAATCCCGGCATAGTCACGCCGATAATCCCTTTACGATCCCAGCCCAGCTTATCAAAAGTTTTCACGCAAACCAACAATGCCAGCGTAGAGTCCAAACCGCCGGATATACCTACCACTGCACTCTTGGCATTGGTATGCACCAACCGCTGCGCCAATCCTGACACTTGTATAGAGAATATCTCCTCACAACGTTCATTCAAAGCAGGGCCTTGAGGAACAAACGGATGAGGGTCAAAAGTACGTGTCAGATTCAAATCTCCGGAGTTGACATATTCCGTAGAGATACGTACCGGCACTTCCGGCGCGCAATTAGCGTGACAAGCTGTAAATGTAGTATTTACCCTGCGTTCCGTACGTATATGCTCCACATCAATCTCACTGATAACCACCTGCTCTCCAAAAGAGAAGCGTTCGCTGCTTGCCAGCAACGTACCGTTCTCATAAATCAATCCGTTGCCTGCAAAAACCACATCCGTAGTAGACTCTCCAAAACCGCACGAACTGAACACATATCCCGCAATACAACGAGCTGACTGCTGGCTGATAAGCGAACGGAGATAAGCGTGCTTGCCTATTCCCTCATTATCCGCCGACAGATTGAAAAGGATTTCCGCCCCCTGTAATGCCAGAGAAGAACTCGGCGGAATGGGAGCCCATAAGTCTTCACAAATCTCAATACCGAAAGTGGTATCCGCCGTCTCAAAAAGCAGATTTCGCCCCATGGGAACTACTTGTCCGCACAGACGGGCGGTGGTTTCCGATACCTCACGCGCGGAAGTAAACCAACGCTTCTCGTAAAATTCCTTATAATTAGGAAGATAGGTTTTAGGAACGATTCCCAAGATCTTGCCTTTCTGTATAACTACCGCAGTATTCAGCAACACACCGTTCAAGGGTACAGGCATACCGAGAATGGATATTATATCCATCTGACGTGTATTGTTCAAGATTTGTATCAGCCCCATTTCGGCCTCTTCAAGCAGAAGTTGCTGAGCAAAAAGGTCAGCACATGTATATCCGGTAATGCACAACTCCGGAAAGGCTATTATCTGCACTCCTTTCCCATCGGCAATGATTATCTCTTTTTCAATTTGTCCGGCATTGAACTTACAGTCCGCTACCTTGACACGGGGTACAGCCGCCGCTACTTTGACATATCCGTAATTCATAAGAATCCAATTAATATTAGGGCACAAAAATACGGCAATTTATCAATAAACACAAAATAATCAGCTTTTTCGCTTTACACTGTTACAATTCTGTATAAAAAAAATCTCTAATTTCTTTTGGATAAATCAAAGAAGTACCTATCTTTGCAAGAGAATTAAAAATGTAATTGTTACAAGTTTGAATTACAGATGATATGGATGTAATAAAGCGATTGCAAAATCATAATATCAAACCGTCAGTACAGCGCATAGCCATTATGAACTATCTGATGGAGCATTGTACGCATCCCACGGTGGACGAGATTTATACGGCGCTTTCCCCTTCCATTCCTACATTGTCTAAAACAACTGTTTACAACACTTTAAAGTTACTCAGTGAACAAGGTGCTGCACAGACATTGACAATTGACGAACGAAATACCTGCTATGATGCGGATACCACTCCTCACGCCCATTTTTTGTGCAAGCATTGCGGAAAAATATATGATTTGGAATGCAACGCCAACATCAGACAGGTAGAGGACATGGATATGGGCGGGCACGAAGTGCAAGAAATCCATTATTATTATAAAGGTATTTGCAAAAGCTGTTTAGAAAACGAACAATTAACCAAAATAACGAATAACTAATTCAACTAATTAAAATCTGAAGTAAAATGAAAAAGTTTAGATGTACTGTCTGCGGTTACGTATATGAAGGAGACGCAGCTCCTGAGAAATGTCCTTTGTGTAAAGCTCCTGCAAGCAAATTCGTTGAAGTAGAAGAAGCGCAGGAAGGCGGTCCGTTGGTTTTTGCCGACGAGCACGTTATCGGCGTAGCCAAAGGATGTGACGATGAAATGATTAAGGATTTGAACAACCACTTCATGGGTGAATGTACTGAAGTAGGTATGTATCTTGCTATGAGCCGTCAGGCAGACCGTGAAGGTTATCCCGAAGTAGCTGAAGCTTTCAAGCGTTACGCATGGGAAGAAGCAGAACACGCTTCTAAGTTTGCTGAATTGCTGGGCGACTGCGTATGGGATACTAAAACCAACCTCGAAAAGAGAATGAACGCCGAATCAGGCGCTTGCGAAGACAAGAAACGCATCGCTACCCGCGCTAAAGCATTGAATCTGGATGCTATCCATGATACTGTTCATGAAATGGCTAAGGACGAAGCTCGTCACGGTAAAGGTTTCGAAGGCCTGTACAACCGCTATTTCAAGAAATAATCCGAAATACAGATATATGGGAAAGGACTTGCAGATTTTGCAAGTCCTTTTTTATGCACAGAAATCCCCGCTACGGAATCATAGCGGGGATTTCTTCATACCCTAAGGTATTGCAATGAAAGGTTATTTTGCTCTGAAAAACAATGTTTTTTTTAGAAACGCAAGCCCAGTGTCAACAATACTTGACTACGGGTGTTCTTTACTTTCGTTACAGCGGGAGTACCCTGAAGTACTCTATACTCCACTCCGTTTTCCACTTCGCGCTCCATTTCCACGAACGGATAGAAATTCTCTTTATAAGAAGAGAACTTATATGCCAAATCCGCATAGAACATAGAACCACGGTAACCTATACCCAAAGTATAGTTGCTCAACGCCTTTGTATTGGCAAAATCCGTATCGGTCTGAATGGAATTTAAGGGCAGGTCTTTATAAGCATCATTATTAAAAATGGCAGTGCTATAATTATATCCCGCACGCAAAGCAAATTGAGGAATCACCTTATACTCCGCGCCTAAGCGAATCGTACTTACACCTTTCATCATGGGCGTGGTACTGTTTTCGTATTCGAAAAGATCGGAAAAACCGTCATCCGGATTCTTAAACTTCATTGACGAGTAGTCCTCGTATTCATATTCCGCACCCAGCGCCCAACTATTGCCTATCGTATATCCCAAACTGACATTGTATGTCCACGGAGTTTGAAGACGGAATTGGCGAATCATATCACCGTTAATCATATCAGGAGTATAAATATCATACTGCTCGATATTTCCACTTACCTCATTACGTACGTCCGCCTGTACCAAAGCGCTTGTCTTATAATCCAAGCTATAGAAAGTAGGAGTATGAACAGCCAAACCTATACGTAACGGAGAATATTCGAACGGGCGGACAATGGCTCCGAATTTAAAATCGAATCCCGAACCCTGTATTCTATTCCAGGAAGTCAGATTATATCCCTGACCGGCGTAATCTCCCGTATAATTCTCATCATAGAAAGTATATTTATTATAATCTATGGCATAAGCTCCGATAGTCAAACCCAGATATACACGGTCGTTTATATTAAAGGAAACATTAAAATCGTATTGTTCGATACCGCCACGTTCTTCCGAACGGAAAGTGGCATCGCCATTCTCATACATCCCATAATAAAAACCGGGCATCTCATAAAGCGGCGTACCGTCACTGTTCTTTATCTGATTTCCATCTTCATCTTTATATGGCATACCCGTATTATCTGTTGTCAGATTAGAAATCAGCCAACTGTCATAGCCCAAAATGGACAGCCAACCTACATTATCGTCATTATAAGGATGACTTCCCCAGCTTTCGATACCTCTGGCTTGTTCTGCCATTTGGAAGGTTTGGGAGTATGCTCCCAAGTTACCGCCCATTGACATATTCTTATAAAAAGATTTAGCCTTATGGTAATTAAAACCGAAATTCACATAACGCAATGCTGTGGCATTACCTATCTTTGAAGAGAGTACAAAGCCCGCATTATCAAAGGAAGCCCTTGTTTTATCTGAATTTATTTTACTTCCCATATAGTTACTTTCCGTACCATAAGAAGAAAAACTGAATGACATCATCGCGTCATTACTACGGTAAATACCTATACCCGCAGGGTTTGTCCCGATAGTGGAAATATCACCGCCCAACGCTCCCATGGCACCACCCATACCAACAAAACGCGCCGTTCCATTCAAATCCTTATTCGCTATCTTAGCAGCATCGTACACAGTCTGCGCACTCACGGGGACTGCTGCAGCCAGCAGCCCCCAAGCAGCCAAAGTTATTATCTTCTTCATATCCTTTTAATCTTTTTCTATTAATACTATACCTATCTTCTTCTTGAAGAACCGCCACCTCCGCCACCGGACGAACGAGTGGAACCGCCACCGCTACTGCCGCTGGAATAGCTGCGTGAACCGCTACTGCTACCCGAAGAAAAACTCCGGGTTGAAGAATTGTTTTGTACGGGCGTATAAGAACGACGGCTGCTGCTTCCCGTAGAATAGTTACGGGGCGCCGATGTGGAACTGCCACGATTATAAGTGGAAGAACTTCCGTTGCTTGAACGCCTTACTCCGGTAGAATTTACACTGCTGCCGCGAGATACGCCTGTAGAAGCAGAGGAACCCACACGTGTACTGCTTGGGCGGGTATATGCGCTACGTCTTGTAGAAGAGGCATCCGTACGTGTAGTTACTCCGCTACGTGTCCCGGATGAACGTGTACCTACCACACGCCTTGTTGTCGTTGCGCCGCTTTGCGCATTCCGTCTGTAAGACGAAGTACCCGAAGAACGGACAGTAGAGCTTGAACCGCCACGAGTCACGCTCGAACCCGACCTGCGGACCGCAGAAGAGGAAGAAGGATTTCTATAACTGCTTGTTCCCGAAGAACGACGGTAGGTATACGTATTGCGCGGGTAATCCCCCCCACCCCAGTGTCCGCCACCGGGATAATATCCGGGATGATAATGGTGGTGATGTCCCCACCAACCGCCGCCATACCAGCCGCCCCATCCTACACTCCAGCCAAAGCCCCAGCTTGGACCATACCAACTGTTCCAACCCCAGCCATAATAGGGATAACCACCCCAACCGTAAGAGTTATAGCGCCAATCCCACCACAGGCGGTTGGTAAACGTCGGGAATGCATACGCATACAATCCATCCGTATATACGTTCCAATCCCATGAGTTCAGGCCATAGACCACATCCCAATAAAGCGGACTGCCGATACTGATGGCATAACGAGGATTGCGGAAACGGATAATACGCGTAGCATATTCATAATCATCTTCCGAACCGTCAAAACCGTTTACCCATTCTCCGTCCAGACCATCATCTTCCTTTTCGTCTACATAAAGCGTATCATTCTCTTGTGAAAAGTCATAGTCTTTAGAATCATAGCGGCGATTATACTCGTCTACATCACGGATATTCCCTTTACGGTCTTTCACTACAATTGTCGTGTTGCCCGGCGACGCATAAACCGTAGTCGGCGCATTCGTCTTTACTACAACCGCATCGGCAGCCGGAGTTTTTTTCTTCTCCGTCTTTTCTTCTTTTTTCTTGGAAGGAACGTAGTAAAGGTCGTCATCTATACTTTGAGCCGAAAGCACCCATGGAAGGCACAAAGCAAAAAGCGATAAAAAAACAATCTTTTTCATATTCATTTGGTTTACGGGTTTACAATTCCATACTTTTCCACGTCACAAAGATAACGCAGGGATTTACCCCATACAGAAGATTTTCCCCAAAGATTTATAGGGATTTCCCTAAATGCACCTATCTTTGTATCCAAAACAAATATACGCAGAAATAGGTTTCTCTCCTATGTCTGCCTTTTGCATTTAACAAACAATCATATTCCAATGAAATATTTAGAATTTGCTTTTCATACCACTCCTTGTACGGAAGTCGTCAACGATGTTTTATCGGCAGTGTTGGGTGAAGTAGGCTTTGAGAGTTTTGTAGAGCAAGCTGACGGCATAGCAGCCTACATTCAAAAGGATTTATACAGTGAGAATGCCCTCAAAGAAGCTCTTGCCTATTTTCCTCTGCCCGATACACAGGTGGAATATACTTATCAGGAAGCGGAAGACAAAGACTGGAATGAGGAATGGGAGAAGAATTTCTTCCAACCCATTATCATTGGCGACCGCTGTGTCATTCACAGCACCTTTCACCACGACATTCCTCAAGCAGAATACGATATCGTCATTAACCCGCAAATGGCATTCGGTACAGGCCATCATGAAACGACCAGCCTCATTATCGGTGAATTGCTGGACAACAATCTGCAAGGCAAATCCTTGCTTGACATGGGATGCGGAACATCCATTCTCGCCATACTGGCACGTATGCGCGGCGCCGTACCCTGTACAGCTATCGACATAGACGAATGGTGCGTACGCAACTCACTCGAGAACATAGAATTAAACGGTGTAGACCGCATTTCCGTTTTTCAAGGAGACGCTTCCGCACTGAAAGGCAAAGGACCTTTTGATGTAATTATCGCCAACATCAACCGTAATATCCTGCTGAACGACATGAAGCAATATGTTAGCTGCATGCACCCGGGTTCGGAACTATACATGAGCGGTTTTTATGTGGACGACATCCCTGTAATACAAGCCGAAGCGGAACGTAACGGACTGCATTTCGTACATCATAAGGAGAAGAATCGTTGGGCTGCGGTAAAGTTTGTATCATAACAAACAGGTAAACGGGAGAAAGCGGAAAGTTAACTTCAGAAGCCTCATGATGTTAACTAAGCAGATGTAAGGAAGTTAACTTAGTAAACGATAACAAGTTAACTTCTTGCGTCCATGAAGTTAACTATCGCAAAGTCATGCCAAGCAATTCTTCTAATGTACCGTTAAATACATTCAAATCGACTTCTTCTTCAATACCGGGGACATCACCCACATCGGTGTGCTGCCAGAAATGCCATTTACCCTCGTATTTTACGGAATCGACGTAATAGTGGGCTATCCAGTAAGGATAAGAATTAAATATGGAATCGTTGAGGTAACGTTTCTTGAATTTGTAAGAAGTGTAAAGAATCGGCTTTACGCCATAATGCGCCTCTACCCTGTCAAGCCATGTTTTAACGGCAAGTTTCAGTTCTTGCGGTGACTTCTTTCCCGTAGTTTCCACATCAAGAACAGGCGGAAGATCCCCCTTTGACAATTGTACGGTGCTAATAAAGAAATCAGCCTGCTTATGCGCATCCGTCTTAGGCAGAAAATAGTGATAAGCCCCCCGGATAAAACCGTGTTTCCGTGCCTGGCCAAAATTCTCGGTAAAGTTCTCATCGCCATAATCACCGCCTTCGGTGGCTTTCATAAAGATAAAGTGTATGGGAAATTTCGCTTCTTTATTATGGAAAAGCTTATCCCAGTCTATAATACCCTGATAGTGGGAAATATCAATGCCATGCACTTCGTAATTGCAAGGCATACATACTCCATAACCTTTCAGCCCGTAACAGGGTTTCCAACGATAAGCGTAAGGACGGATAAAGAACCAATAAAATCCGGCGGAAAATATTGCAATAATACAAAAAGCCAACAAATTGCGTACCCATACAGGCATGGTACGAGATACCGCCTGTTTCTTTTTCCGGGAAGAAGCGATGCCGCGAGAAGCAGGCTTACGACGAGAGGCAGGGTTGT
>UMEL01037745.1_pt1 | contig 14141 bp, 10 predicted proteins | sample 1964741 | NCBI WGS metagenome assembly UMEL01 (sample SAMEA4836019, study PRJEB28245) | human gut metagenome | biome: gut microbiome; material: fecal sample | place: Denmark | collected 2008
CTACTACACCGATCTTTATATTTTTGAAGCTATCTAATATTTTCAATAGTTTCAATTCTAGTATGCCCCCTTCCTATATATCACATTCTTTATTGTCTTCACTATTATTATCACATCTAGCCATAGAGACCAGTTACGTATATAGTATAGATCTAGAGCTATTCTTGAATCATAATCCTCTACATCTGATCTTCCATTAGCTTGCCACATTCCTGTTATTCCTGGTTTTACCATAAATATCTTTTGAGCATTCTCTTTTCCATAGTACATATCTACCTCTTTTTGTACCACTGGTCTTGGACCTACAAAAGACATCTCTCCCTTTATTACATTTAGGAACTGTGGAAACTCATCCAATGATGTTTTTCTTAGAAACTCTCCTACCTTAGTAATTCTTGGATCATTCTTTAACTTAAATGTTCTATAGTATTCCTCTCTTATCTTTTCATCATTCTCTAGTAGATCTTTAAGTCTCTCCTCTGCATCTATATACATACTTCTAAATTTATACATCTTAAATGGTTTTACATCTTGACCTATTCTATTTTGAGTAAATATTGCCTTTCCACCATCTTTTTTTATCTTTGGTGCAAAGATTAGATAAAGTATTCCTAACACCATACATCCAGCTGTTCCAGCTATAATATCCATACATCTTTTCAATATTCTATATCTCTTCTTATTCATTCCATTGTATGTAGAGATTACCATCATTCCATCATAGTCTTCTACTGTTGAGTTAAGAGTATATATCTCATTTAATCTTGGTATAAATTTAATTTTATCTACTTTACCATCTAGCTTATTTATTATTTCTTCCATCTGCTCATTATCTGCTAGTGGTAGTGCTATCAGTACCTCATTTACCTTATTTTCTTCTAGAATTCTATCTAATTCTTCATATCTTCCTATTACCTTTTCACTCTCTACCTTTAGTTCCTGTTCCACCCCAGCTATACTATTAGCTGAAACATAACCAAGTAGGTTATACATAGTGAATGTATTATTATCTTCTATAATCTTTGTTATCTGTTTTGCTGTATTTCCTATTCCTATTATCAACAAACTCTTCTCTAGATTCTTTCTAAACACTGTTCTTGTAAATCTTATAATAAAGATATTAAAGAATGTAAATGTTAATCCTACGAATAGATGTACAGGTATATATTTTACTCCCCAGAAAGCCAAATCATTTATTAGCATGATTATCAGATACTCTGCATGAACTAATAGTAGCTTTCTTAACTCCTCCCATATCAGAATTGTCTTAAAGGAATACATATTTTTAGTTAAATTTAAAGCCAGATATATGAAAAATGTGTTATACATTATCCTATCTGGCACATCAAAAAGTTCATTCACTACAAAGTAGAAAATGAACTGCATTATTATCATTACAACCTTTGCAAATTGTCGCTTCATAAAACTATCCTCTCCCAAACTCCATTTTATTATTTAACAAATGAAAAGTACTGACACTCTTTCCCCTTTACTACTCAAGATTTCCTACCACTCTCTAAAGAGTAGTAGTCCAATCCCTTTTATTTAGAGTTTTCACTATTACTAGCTAGGTTCATGTCAAAACCTATTTTATATTCTATCTTCCTATTTAAAATTTCTACGAACATCTTTGGAGCTCTATTCCCTACCTCTCCATTAGTTGTTATCTTTACTCTCTTCTCTTTACCTAGTGAGTATATCTCCTCTTGTACACTCTCTATCTTCTCTATCTCTATCCTATCTCCAAGTTTTAGTATCTCGTTACTCAAGCACTCATGCTGGTACTTTCTCACATCAGTTTGCTTTCTATATACTTCCTTTAGCTCTTGAAGTAATTTTCTATGTCTTACACTTGTAGTTGATAGCTCTCTCTCTTTTCTTCTCTTTAGCTCTTTTATGAGCTCTCTTCTTCTTACCTCTAGTGGATACACTCTATCAGCTAGCTCTACTCTTCTCTCTACTCCATCTTTTTCATAGATTAGATACTGTTTTCCAACTTTTAGCCTTACCTCTCCACTGCCTATTCTCTCTCTATACTCTCCAGTCTTCTTATCTATCTCTCTTGGAGGCACTCCCTTAAAAACTATCTGAGTATAGTATTTCAACCTCTCTCTTATCTCTTTTCTGATAAGTCTACAGTAGGCTATCTCACTCTTTAGAGCCTCTTTCTCATAGTGGTTTTTCTCATCAATTAAAACCTTAAGTCTAAGTCCTTTCCAATCAATATACCCATCCATATATCTGATTCCAGTACCATTAGATTTCCCCTCTAAGGATTTGAACTCATCCTCTTTTTTAAAGTGAACTCTCTCTCCACTCCCATACATCATCTTCTCAAAGGCTCTCCACACCTGTGTAGCTATCTTTTGAGCTGTAAAGGAATCTATATTCTTCTTAAAAAATTTCTGCATATCCTTTACTTCTTTATGGAAGGCATACTCTGTAAATCCACTCTCTTTTCTAATTGCTTCTAGCTTCTTATACAGAGGTTTCTTCTTCTCTGTCTTAGCTATCTCTTCTAGTAGGGCTCTATATTCCCTTCTTTTTACCATCTCACAATATCTTTTCCACATTTTTCCTAAAAGAGAGTTATATATATCTCTACCTATCCTAAATCTTTTTTCAAGGATATCCTGTTGAAATTTCTCAATTTTCAAAGGAAACTGAACTATGTAGTTAGCCAATAGAAATTCCTCCCCCTTATTACTTCTCTTTTTGTTGAAAAAATGCATTTCTTTAATGAAAAATAATTTTAAAATTTATATTTTTTATAAAAAAGTTCTATATTTTTGTTCATCTAAACTTGACATAAAGTAAAAAAAGAGGTAAAATAAGTTGTTTACATATCATCTAGGTACGTCTTTTCAACAATTACTGAATTTTAGCCAAAAAATACAAAAGAGCTACTACAAACCTTTTAGTTTGTAATAGCTCTTTCTTTAATTTATATTAGTTGTGTAGTCCCCTTAACTATTTTTTCTTAGCATACTTAATAGAGTCAAATGCAACTGCTACTATTATGATAAGCCCTTTTATAATATATTGCCAGTATGGATTTACACCTATATATGTAAGTCCATAGTTGATAACTGTTAGCAGTATAACTCCTGTAACAACTCCAGATATCTTTCCAACTCCTCCATAAAACGAAACTCCTCCAATTACACAAGCTGCAATTGCGTCCATCTCATACATATTTCCTAAGTTGTTAGTTGCTGAACCGATACGTCCTGCTTCCAAGAATCCACCAAAAGCATAGAAGATACCAGATAGAGCATATAGTTTTATAAGTGTCCAGTGAACATTTACTCCAGATACCTTAGCTGCCTCAATATTTCCTCCAACAGCAAACACATTTTTACCAAACTTTGTCTTATTCCACAATACCCACATAATAACTGTAGCTATTAGTGCATAGAAGATTAGGTAAGATATTGTAAATCCACCTATACTTATATATCCTTGTGCAAAGGAAGTATATTTTTCAGCAAAACCAGCTATTGGTGAACCACCAGCATAGTCATAGTAAAGTGAGTTAATACCATAGACAATAGTCATACTACCCATTGTAACAATGAATGGGTGTAGATTCAATTTAGCTACAGCAAGTCCATTCAATCCACCGATTATCATACCAACTACCATAACAATAGCTATTGCTCCAAATAGTGGGAAATCCTGTATATTTGGATAAACCTTATGGGCAGTAGTTGCTGCCTGTAGAAGAGTTGCCGAAATTACTGCCGAGAAACCTACCTGTCTTCCTACTGATAGGTCAGTACCTGTAGTAACGATAAGTCCAGCTACCCCAAGTGCTATGATAAGTCTTACCGATGATTGAGTTAAGATATTTTTAAAGTTTCTTACACTTAAGAATGATGGCTCTTTTATTATTATAGCCACTAACATTATTAATAGAACTAGATAAAGTCCACTTTGAATTAAAAGTTTTTTATAGTCAATATTCCCATCTTTTGTACGTATACTCATACTCTTCTCCTCTTTTCTTTCCTGAATTTCTATAGATATTTAGCTGATAGTGTCATTATCTCTTCTTGAGTTGTCTCAGATGTTTTTACTATTCCAGCTACCTTTCCATTACTCATTACAAGAATTCTATCTGTAACCCCTAAAAGTTCTGGCATCTCAGAAGATATCATTATAATTCCTTTATCCTTCTTAGCTAATTCTATCATCAGTTGATAGATCTCATACTTAGCTAATACATCTATACCCCTTGTAGGCTCATCTAGCATCAACACATCTGGTTCTGTTAATAGCCATCTTCCAAGTATAACTTTCTGTTGGTTTCCTCCTGATAGAGAACCTATTGAAGTGTGTTGTGAAGGTGTTTTTACACGCATACTATCTATTACCCATTGAGTATCATCCTTCATACCTCTATCATTTAATAGTGCCAACAGTCTATTTTTTCCCTTATATCTATCTAGGTTTGAAATAGTTGAGTTAAAGTTTATGTCCAACATTCCATATATCCCTGTAGCTCTACGCTCCTCAGTAACTAGAGCAAATCCATTCTCTATAGCTTCATTAGGATTACTATTTTTTACCTCTTTCCCTTTGAGTATTATTTTCCCACTTGCTTTTTCTCTCATTCCAAATATTGTCTCTACAATCTCTGTTCTCTTTGAACCAACTAGACCAGCTACTCCAAGTATCTCCCCCTTATGTAGATCAAAGGTTACATCTTGGATCGATGGTTGATGTAGTGCTGTCAATCCTTCAACTTTTAAGATTTCCTCTTTCACCACGTTATCTTTTGGAGGGAAACGATTTGTTAAATCTCTTCCAACCATCATATTTATAATCTGCTCTGTAGTCAGATCTTTCACTGGCTCTGTTGCAATCCATTTTCCATCTCTCATTATTGTAATATCATCAGATATTGCCTTTATCTCTTCCATTTTATGTGAAATATATATTATTCCACAACCTCTATCTCTCAATTTATTGATAATTCTAAATAGATGCTCTACCTCTTTCTCTGTAAGTGAAGATGTAGGCTCATCCATAACTATTATTTTTGAATTGTATGAAACAGCCTTAGCTATCTCTACCATCTGTCTTTCAGATACAGCTAGATCCCCCATCTTTGAACGTGGGTCCACTGTGATATCTAGATCTTCAAATATCTTTTTAGTATCCTCATACATCTTTTTCTCGTCAATAAAGAAACCTTTTTTAGGATATCTTCCCAACCAGATATTATCTAAGATATTTCTTTGTAAAACTTGGTTCAATTCTTGGTGAACCATAGAAACTCCATTATCTAAAGCCTCTTTTGCAGATTTAAAGTTTATCTCTTTTCCTTCAAAGAAAATAGTTCCTGAATCCTTTTCATAGATTCCAAATAGACACTTCATCAATGTCGATTTTCCAGCACCGTTTTCTCCCATCAGTGCATGTACCGAATGAGGTCTAACTTTTAAATTAGCACCATCTAAAGCTTTTACCCCTGGAAATTCCTTTGTTATGTTGTTCATCTCTAATAAGTATTTACTTTTTTCCATAACATTCTCCTTTTTGAAAAAAGGGAAATTGTAATACAATTCCCCTTTTTAACATTAACCTTACTAATTAATCCTATTTGAATTGTGCTGCATTTTCTTTGTCTATTCCAATACTTGGAATTAATAATTCTTTTTCTACTAATTGATATGAAGTTCCATCAGTTGCTCCCTTACCTTGAGCTAAGTTGATAACCATATCCCAAGTTCCTTTTCCTTGACCTTGAGCATCGTTAAGAACAGTTCCTGCCATCTCTCCAGCTTCTATCTTAACTATAGCTTCTGGTAATGCGTCAACTCCATATACTGGTAACATTTTTCCTGCTGCCTTTAATGACTCAATAGCTCCTAGTGCCATTCCATCGTTGTTACAGATAACTACTTCAATCTTATCTCCATTAGGTCCAGATAACCAAGCATCCATCTTATCCTTTGCCATTGCAGTATCCCACATAGCAGTGTCTAGATGTAACTCTTGAGTTTTAATTCCCATATCATTTAAAGTTTTGATTGAGTATGTAGTTCTTGCTTCAGCATCTGGATGTCCAGGTTCCCCTTTTATCATTACATATTGGATAACTCCATCTTTGTTAAGGTCTAATGCTGGATTTACCTTCCAAGCTTTAGCTATTAGCTCCCCTTGTGCTATACCTTGTGCATTTGGGTCAATTCCTACATAGTAAGCTTTTTCATAAGCATCTATAACTGATTTTGCTGGTTTTTTGTTATAGAATACAACTGGTATATTTTCAGCCTTTATCTTTTCCATTACAGTTTGTCCTGCTGCTGGGTCAACCAAGTTGATAGCTAATGCATCTACCCCTTTTGATAACATTACATCAATTTGGTCATTTTGTGTTTGTTGGCTGTTTTGTGAATCGTTCATTGTTAGTTCAACTTTATCTTTTACCTTGTCTGCTTCCCCTAAAATAACTTTTCTGTAAAGTGCTATAAAGTTATCATCATACTTATAAGCTGTGAAACCTATTCTTAATTTTTCAGGTGCTTTGGCTTCATCTTTTTTATCTCCCCCACATCCTGTTAATCCTGCTGCTAGTAGTAGTGCTCCTAAAATTATTCCTGTTTTTTTCATATTCCAATTCCCTCCTACAGTTTTAACTGTTTGTTTTTAGAACTTTTCATTTTATAACAAAGTCTTAAGAACGTTTTCTATCCTATATACTAGATAATAATCCTTTATTTTTCTTTTGTCAAGTGTCTAATTAATTTTTTTACAGACTTTTTTTATTTTTTGAAATAAGTTTTCAGTTATTAATTAAAAAGACCTACAGCTCCCTTTATTCCAGCTTCATTACCAAGTACTCCCTGTACTATATCTATATTTTTTAAAGCTACTGGTAGAGCATATTTTTTCAATTTCTCTTTCATAGGTACCATAAGTATATCTCCCGCCATAGCTACTCCTCCACCAAGAACTATTCTCTCTGGATTGATTATATTTAAGATATTTCCTATTCCCATAGCTAGATATTCAGCCTCATAGTCCACTAAATCTAATGAGAATTTGTCTCCCTCTTTTGCTGCATCAAATATGTCCTTTGCTTCTAATACATCTAATTTCCCTTCTATCATAGTATAAAGTAGGTTTTGCTTATTTACCATAAGTCTTGATACAGCCTCTCTTATAAGTCCTGTAGCTGAAGCATAGGCTTCAAAGCACCCTTTTTGTCCACATCCACAAAGTTTTCCATCTCTTACTATCTTCATATGTCCAATCTCTCCACCTGCACCCATAAATCCAGAGATAAGTTTTCCATCTATATAGATTCCTCCACCTACTCCAGTTCCTAATGCTACAGTTACACTTGTTCTACTTCCTCTAGCAGCTCCATATTTAGCCTCTCCTAATGCTATTATATTAACATCATTATCAAGTCTTGTCTCTACTCCAGATATTCTCTCCATCATAGATTTAATATTTACATCTTCACCCCATGAGAAATTAGCAAAGAAAGCTACAACACTTTGATTTATAACTGGTCCAGGTATTCCTATTCCTATCCCCTTTATATCACACACATCTATTTTTAACTCCTCAGCTAATCCCTTTGTAGCTTCCCATATTCTAGTTAAAGTTCTCTCTGCTCCCTCTAAAGAAAGAGTTTTTATAACTGTGCTCTTAAAAATCTTCCCATCAATATTTAGAATTCCTATCTTAGTATTTGTTCCTCCTAAGTCAATTCCTACATAATAATTCATCTCTAATACCTCCATAATTATTGATAATTTTATTATACTATATGTTTGTTTATTTTACATCTTTTTTTCTCTACTCAGCTATCTATTTTTTTTATGTTTCAATATCTTTTTTAAACTTTTTCTTGCTTTTTGAAAAAAAAGTGCTATAATGAAAAAAAGTAAAAAAATTAGGAGGAACTATTATGTATAGTGCTAACATTTGTTGGACAACTGTATATGGACTCTCACTCAGCCTTAACAATCTGAGTCAATTTTCATATACTTTGTTAAAATGTTAGGATTATATATTATTTAGTTTTATTTTAACCTTTTATAAAAATACATATGTTTTTATATTTGTTTTTTGTATTCTAAATAATTTTTTGTTACCAACAGCCTAACAGGCTGTTTTTTTTATACTAAAATATCTTAAGGAGGAAAATTTTATGAAAAAGATTATTGCAATGTTAGCTGGAGCTACTATGATGATGAGCTGTGGAGCAAACCAAAGTCAAGAGGAGAGTTCTACTATCAAAGTGGGAGGAATGGGACCTTTAACTGGTTCTGCTGCTATGTATGGAATCACTGTTGATAAAGGAGCTAAATTAGCCTTTGAGGAGATCAATGCCAATGGTGGAGTTTTAGGAAAGAAATTTGAGTATATCTCTTTAGATGAGAAGGCAGATCCTATCGAAGCTGTAAATGCCTATAATAAATTAACTGATGAGGGAGTTGTAGCTATTCTTGGAAGTGTTACTTCAAAACCTACTTTGGCTGTAGCTGAATTAGCTGCCCAAGATGGAATACCTATGATCACCCCTACAGGAACACAAATAAATATAACTGATGCTGGTCCAAATATATTCCGTGTATGTTTTACTGACCCATACCAAGGAAGTACATTAGCAAAATTCTCTAAGGATAAGTTAGGGGCTAAAACTGCTGCTATTATGGTAAATACATCTAGTGATTACTCTGATGGAATTGCTAACGCCTTTATAAAACAAGCTGAAAAAGAGGGAATAAAAGTAGTTGCTAAGGAAGGATACTCTGATGGAGATAAGGATTTCAAAGCTCAACTTACTAAAATAAATAGTGAAAATCCAGATATCTTAGTTGTTCCTGAATACTATGAGCTTTCAGCACTTATTGCTACACAAGCTAGAGAGATTGGAATGAAATCTACTTTTGTAGGACCAGATGGTTGGGATGGAATAATTGGAGCTCTTGATTCATCATCTTACTCTGTAGTTGATAACTCTTACTTCACTAACCACTACTCAACTGAGGATAATAATGAAAAAGTTCAATCTTTCTTAAAAAAATATAGAGAGAAATATAACGAGGAACCAACTGCTTTCTCTGCTCTTGCATATGATACTGTATATGTTTTAAAAAAAGCAATAGATAAAGCTGGTACTACAGACAAAGCTGAATTAACTAAGGCTATAAAAGCAAGTGATATGGATGGAGTTACTGGACATCTAACTTTTGATGAAAATAATAACCCTATCAAAGCTGTTACTATTATCAAAATTCAAGATGGTAAATACATTTTTGATTCTGTTGTAGAAACAAAGTAAGTATTATGGTATAATATTATGAAATTATAATATTATTTTAGGAGGAACACAATGAAAAGAAGTTTATCTGGTATTCAACCTAGTGGAATACTTCACCTTGGAAACTATTTTGGAGCTATGAAACAATTTATAGATGCTCAAAATAGTGGAGAGTATGATGGATTTTATTTTATAGCTGACTATCACTCTCTTACATCACTAACTGACCCAAAAGCTTTAAAAGATAATACATATAATATAGTATTAGATTATTTAGCATTAGGACTTGATCCTAATAAGTCTACTATATTCTTACAATCGGATATTCCTGAACATGTAGAGCTTTCTTGGTTACTATCTAATGTTACTCCAGTTGGACTATTAGAGAGAGGGCACTCATACAAAGATAAGATAGCTAAGGGGATCTTCCCAAATACTGGACTTCTTACTTATCCAGTTTTAATGGCTGCTGATATTTTAATGTATGATGCTGATGTAGTTCCAGTTGGAAAAGATCAAAAACAACATCTAGAGATGACTAGAGATATAGCTATGAAATTTAACCAACAATATGGAGTTGAACTATTTAAACTTCCTGAGCCTCTTACTTTAGATGACTCTGCTGTAGTTCCTGGAGTAGATGGACAAAAGATGAGTAAATCTTATGGAAATACCATCAATATGTTTGCTAGCAAAAAAGATCTTAAAAAGCAAATTATGAGTATTGTAACTGACTCAACTCCACTTGAGGAACCAAAGAATCCTGATAACAATATAGCTAAAATCTATGCTCTATTTGCTTCTATTGAGAAACAAAATGAGATGAAAGAGAAGTTTTTAGCTGGTAACTATGGTTATGGACACGCTAAAACGGAACTTTTAAATGCTGTATTAGAGTATTTTGGAGAAGCTAGAGAAAAAAGAGAAAAATTAGCTCAAGATATGAACTATGTTCATGATGTACTATTCGAAGGTGGAAAAAAAGCTAGAGCTATAGCTCAAGATAAAATTATGAGGGCTAAAGAAGCTGTTGGAATAGTAGGAAATATGTATAAATATTACTAAGAAAAAGAGTAATAATATCAAATAGTAAATAATAATAAGAGGTTATAAATTTATTGGTATTAACCATAATTTACAACCTCTTTTTTTTATCTCTTTATAACTCTACAAGGGTTCCCAACTGCTACTACTCCACTAGGAATATCTCTATTTACAACACTTCCAGCCCCTATCACTGTATTATCCCCTATTGTTACTCCTGGTAATATAGTTACATTTGCCCCTATCCATACATTATTCCCAATTTTTATTGGATAAGCATATTCTAATCCTTTATTCCTTTTTTCTACATCTATTGGATGCCCTGCCGTCGATATACAACAATTAGGAGCAATAAAGACATTATCTCCAAAAATTACCTCTGCTCCATCTAAGATTATCAGATTATGATTTGAATAAAAATTCTCTCCAAGCTTTATATTATAACCATAATCACAATAAAAAGGAGCTGTTATAGTAAAATTATTTTTTATTTCACCAAATAGCTTTTTTAATATCTCTCTTCCTTTCTCCTCTTCTAATGGAGATAAAATATTAAATTCATAACATAACTGTTTAGCTTTTCTTCTCTCTTCTATTAAAGCTAAATCATAATTAGCATCATATAACTCTCCCAATTTAGCTTTCTCTTTTTCTGTCATTTTTTCCTCCTTTCTTATAACTAAATAGAGGAGTCTAATGACTCCTCTATCACTAATTAGCTTTATATTTCAATTCTTAATTATTTAGCAAATTTACTTTTGTAATCCCAGATAGTTCTTAAGATTTCTTCCATATCTTTAACCATTGGCATTCTTGGGTTAGCTGGTGTACATTGATCTTCGTAAGCGTTCATAGCCATTCTGTGGATAGCTTCATCCCAAGCTTCTTTAGCTATTCCTTGAGATTTAACGTTAGATGCTACTCCAACTTTTTGACATAACTCTTCACAAGCGTCAGCAAACATTTGTACCCCTTCAGCTGGAGTTTTTGGATTTAATCCGATTAATTGTGCTAATTCCATGTATTTAACATCTGCTTTATAGTTTTCTATTTTTGGCCAAATGTTTAATTTAGTAGGAATTGATCCGTTGTATCTGATTACGTGTGGTAATAAGATTCCGTTTGTACGTCCGTGAGGGATGTGGAATTCTCCTCCAATTTTGTGTGCTAGAGAGTGGTTCATTCCTAAGAATGCGTTTGCGAATGCCATTCCAGCTATTGTAGATGCATTATGCATTTTTTCTCTTGCACAAGGGTGGTTAGCTCCCTCTTTAACTGATAACTCTAAGTAGTCAAATACTAATTTAACTGCTTGTTTAGCCCATCCATCTGTGAAGTCAGAAGCTAGGATTGATACGTAAGCCTCTACAGCGTGAGTTAATACGTCGATTCCTGTATCTGCTGCTATACTAGCTGGTAAGCTCATTACTAACTCTGGGTCAACTATTGCTACAGTTGGAGTTAATGAGTAGTCAGTTAATGGATATTTTTTGTTTTCTTTTGTATCAGTGATAACTGCGAATGGAGTTACTTCTGATCCTGTTCCTGAAGTTGTAGGAATACATACTAATTTAGCTTTTTTACCTAATTCAGGGAATCTGAAAGCACGTTTTCTGATATCCATGAATTTTTGTTTTATATCGTCAAAGTTTACATCTGGATTTTCATATAGTAACCACATAACTTTAGCCGCGTCCATTGGAGAACCTCCTCCTAGAGCGATTATTGTATCTGGTTTGAAGTTGTTCATTAATGCTAATCCTTTTTCTACTGTATCGAAGCTTGGATCTGATTCAACATCGAAGAATAACTCAACATCTACTTTATCTCTTCTTCCTGCTAAAACATCTTCTATTTTCTTAACGTATCCTAAGTTGTACATTCCTCTGTCAGTAACGATCATAACTTTTTCTATCTGTTTCATATCTTGTAGATATTTGATAGAGTTTTTTTCAAAGTAAATTTTTGGTGGAAGTTTAACCCATTGCATATTGTTATTACGTCTCCCTATTCTTTTTATATTTAATAGATTTACTGCACTTACGTTATTTGAAACTGAGTTACGTCCGTATGATCCACATCCTAATGTTAATGATGGTATAAATGCGTTATATACTGAACCGATTCCTCCAAATGTTGATGGAGCATTTTCTATTACTCTGATTGCTTTACATGCAAATCCGAATTTTTTAGAGATTTCAGTATTTTGAGTATGGATTGCAGCTGAGTGTCCTAATCCGTTGAATTCTACCATTGCTGCAGATTTAGCTATTCCATCCTCTGTGCTTTCTGCTTTTAATATTGCTAAAACTGGAGATAATTTTTCTCTTGTTAGAGGCTCATTTACTCCAACTTCTTTACATTCTGCACATATTATTTGAGTATCAGCAGGTACTTTTATTCCAGCTTGTTCTGCTATCCATGTAGCTGGTTTTCCTACTACTGCTGCATTTAATTTAGCTGCTGGTGCTTCTGCTGAGTAAGCTGTTGCTCCAAACATGAATTTTTCTAATTTTGCTTTCTCTTCAGCGTTTGCAAAGTATACTTTGAAACGTTTCATTTCTTTTATAAATTCGTTATATATTTCATGATCAACTATAGCTGCTTGTTCTGACGCACAAATCATTCCGTTGTCAAATGATTTTGAAAGGATGATATCATTTACAGCTCTTGGTAATACACATGATTTCTCAACATATGCTGGTACGTTTCCTGCTCCAACTCCTAAAGCTGGTTTTCCACAAGAGTATGCCGCTTTAACCATTGCATTTCCTCCAGTAGCTAGGATAGTTGCTACTCCATCATGCTTCATTAAAGCTTCTGTTGCATACATTGATTTCATTTCTAACCATTGGATGCAGTTTTCTGGTGCTCCTGCTTTTACAGCAGCATCTCTTATTATTTTAGCTGCCATTACAGAACACTCATGTGCTGATGGGTGGAATGAGAATATAATAGGGTTTCTAGTTTTTAATGATATTAATGATTTAAATATTACAGTTGATGTTGGGTTTGTTGTAGGTACTATTCCACATACTACTCCAACTGGCTCAGCTATTTCTGTAATTCCGTTTAATTTATCTTCGTTGATTATTCCTACTGTTTTTAAGTGACGTAAGTTATTTGTTACATACTCACATGCGAATAAGTTTTTAACAGCTTTATCTTCGAAAACTCCTCTTCCAGTTTCTTTTACAGCTGCTTCTGCTAATATTCCGTGAGCATCAAGTCCAGCTACTGAACATTTAGCTACTATGTGGTCTACTTGCTCTTGAGTAAATCCTTCAAATTCATTTAATGCTTTTAAAGCTTTTCCCACAAGCTCTTCTACATGAGCATCTATTTGCTCGTTTGTTAATTCAGCTTGTGCTTTTACTTCAACAACTTTTTTCTCTGCCATTTATACCCTCCATGAAATATCTTTCTTTACTTGTTGTCCTTACTTTAACATGTTTTTATAGTAAATTACAAGATACTTTTTTTATTTTTTTTGAAAAGGTTAATTTTTACTCTTTTATATGATCAATTTCTTTCTTTCTCTTCATTGTTACCTTAATTAATACTCTATTTTTTTCCTAATTTTAAGATATTTATTTCTGTTTATTTCTATTTTTTTAGTACTTTTTGATAAATTTTATTTTTTTAATCTTTTTTCAAATTTTATTGCTCGAAAAATAATTAGAATTCTAACTTTTTAGAATTAGATAAAATTTTATCTACTAAATTTTTGAATAATAGAATCTCTAAAGCTCTGTTTTTTTATCTAATTTTATGTTAAAATATTTATAAAAAATTATTGGAGGTTACA
>UMEL01037038.1_pt1 | contig 14017 bp, 9 predicted proteins | sample 1964741 | NCBI WGS metagenome assembly UMEL01 (sample SAMEA4836019, study PRJEB28245) | human gut metagenome | biome: gut microbiome; material: fecal sample | place: Denmark | collected 2008
CGGAAGCGCTGAAAAAATGTCTGGATTCGATTCGAGAAAAGACAAGCTATCGGAATTATGAGATTATCATTGTAGAAAATAATAGTGAGGAGCCGGAAACATTTGCCTTCTATAAAAAGATTGCAGGGGAGAAGATTAAGATTGTCACCTGGGAAGGGGAATTTAATTATTCCGCGATCAACAACTTTGGTGTTCGTCATGCGAGAGGAGATTATCTTCTGCTTCTCAACAATGATGTGGAGATTATTAACGGGGACTGGCTAACAGAGATGCTTTCCCACTGTCAGAGAAAAGAAGTGGGAATTGTCGGGGCGAAGCTATATTACCCGGATAATACGATCCAGCATGCAGGAATCATCATCGGGATCGGAGGCGTTGCAGGAAGTGTCTTTGTAGGGCTTCCAAGAGCGTTTTCAGGATATCTTCACAAGGCATCGATCCAGCTTGATCTCAGCGCGGTCACTGCAGCATGTATGCTTGTAAAACGCTCTGTATTTGAGCAGGTCGGCGGGCTTGAGGAAAAGTTGAAAGTAGCGTTTAATGATGTGGATTTCTGCCTGCGCGTCAGAGAAAAAGGGTATCTTGTTGTCTATGATCCGTATGCAGAGCTGTATCATTACGAATCGAAGACAAGAGGTGCTGAGGATACGAAAGAGAAGATCAGACGGTTTCAGACGGAAATCGAATATATGAGAAGCCACTGGATCGGGCTTCTGAAAAAAGGCGATCCGTATTACAATTGTAATCTGTCACTGACAAAGTGGGATTATTCGTTGAAAAATAATCAGAGGAGCTAAGAGATAGATGTACGATGTGTCAGTCGTTATACCAAACTACAACGGAATAAAGTATCTGGAGCATTGTCTGGAGGCTTTGGAAAAGCAGAGAGATGTTGCCTTTGAGACGATTATTGTAGACAACTGTTCGCAGGATGGAAGCGCCAGCCTGGCGAAAGAGAAGTTTCCAAAGTGCTGCTATCTGTCGCTGGATCAGAATTATGGTTTCTGCCGCGCGGTCAATGAAGGAATCAAAAAGGCAGCGGCCCCGTTTGTAGTGCTTCTCAATAATGATACAGAAGTGGAGCCTGAATTTTTGAAAAATCTGTTGGATTGTATCAGTAAGGATGAGCGGATCTTTTCGGTGGAGGCTCGGATGATGCAGTATCACAGAAGAGAACTGATCGACAGTGCGGGGACATCTTATTCAGCGCTCGGATGGGCATCGGCAAACGGAAAAGATAAGACAAAAGAAAAGTTTCTGACTTCCCGGAAGGTGTTTGCGGCATGCGCGGGAGCGGCAATTTACCGGAAATCGGTCTTTGAGGAGATTGGATATTTTGATGAGGAGCATTTTGCATATCTGGAAGACATTGATATCGGATATCGTGCAAGGATTCACGGATATTACAATGTCTATGAGCCGTCAGCAGTTGTCTACCATGTGGGAAGCGGGACGAGCGGCTCCAGGCATAATGAATTTAAGGTGAAATATTCATCGAGGAATAATGTCTATTTGATTTATAAAAATATGCCGCTCCTTCAGATTTTATTGAATAGTCCATTTTTGTTGATTGGTTTCCTCACAAAAACGATCTTTTTTACCGCAAAAGGATTTGGGAAAACTTACGTAAAAGGACTTGCAGAAGGAGTACGCCTTTCTCGAAATAATCGGGAGAAAAAGATTGTTTTCCAGAGAAAAAATTTTGGCAGTTACTGGCAGATTCAAAAGGAACTGTGGAAGAATCTGCTTGTATATTTTCAATAGGAATATAAAAAGTAAAGGAATGAAAAGGCTGTTGCAGCAGAACATTTGCAAAAACGATGGGCGCCGGAGGCGTTTCAGGAAGAGGCAAAGAAAAGCTGCAATAGCCTTTTTTGTTTCGGTTAAAAAAATAAAATGCAACCTTTTCCGCTTGCGGCACGTCTAATAGTTGAAGAGAAAAATCATTTACAAGAAAAACAACGGGAGGAGGGGCAAATGTGATACAGCTTGTCAGAAGAGCAAAGAAAAAAGATGATCAGGCTTTTATAGAGCTGATTGACCGATGCAAAGGGGATCTTTATAAAGTGGCTAGAAGTTATCTGAATAATGAAGAGGACATTGCGGATGCGATTCAGGAGACGGTCATAGATTGTTACGAGAAGATTGGAAGCCTCAGGGAGGCAAAATACTTTAAAACATGGCTGACAAGGATCCTGATCAATAATTGTAATGACATCTTAAGATGTGGAAGGAGGGAGTGTCCTTTGGAGGAAGCAGCACAGATCAGAGGAGAGAGCAGGGAGTTGGAGAGATGTGAGTTTGAAGACGTTCTGGATGCGTTGGATGAGAAATATCGGATTATTCTTGTGCTGTATTATGGTGAGGGATTTAAAATACGGGAGATTGCACAGATTCTGGAATTGGAAGTGAATACTGTAAAGTCCAGGCTTTCTAGAGGAAGAAAGCAGTTTGAACACATGTATTGTATGGAACCGAGTATGCAGAGGGGGTAATGCAGATGAAGAAAGAATTTGATAAAGAAGTAAAGAAAAAACTGAGGGAAGAGGTAACCGTTCCGAAATGCGTAGATGAGGGAATCCAGAGAGCATATGATATGATCGGGATTTCCGGTGAGAAAAAGGTAATACGGCGAAGAAAGAGAATCTGGCCGGCAGCTGCGGCAGTTGCCGCGTTGACAGCAGGGATTTCCATTACAGCAGTAGCAGTGAATTATTATCTGAAAGTTCATCTGAAAGAAGAGGGACAGGTTCTGAAATATTATATTGAAGTGGATAAAGAGCAGAAAGAAGCGCACCAGATTGAAGTGAATCCGACGTATCTTCCAAAAGGATTTGAAGCAGAACAGGCAGAAGAGGGGGCGCCAAAGAAAATCTACGGGACAGTGGAGGGAGATAGTATTTCCATTATCTCTTATAATGCGGCAGAACTTTATCGAATGTCGCAGCTCGAGGAGAATGTTTTTGTCGAATATCGGAAAGACAGCTATACCGCAGTCGAGGGAGAACAGAAGTTAGATCTGTTTACGAGAAAAAATGAAAAAGTAGACAGCGACAGGGAGATTACAGATGTATATCTGTTTAGTGAAGAAGAGGGATATGGAGTCTGGATTTGGAGTGAGAGCAGTCTAGAGCAGGAAGAACTAGTGAAAATTGCAAACGGGCTGGAGATTACTGTCTTAGAGGAAACTGTTCCATATCCGTCTGAGGCGGAAATTGCAGAAGAACGGGAAAAAGACAAAGATGCAGCCAAAAAAGCCGAAGCAGATCAGGAGTATCGGAGCAGCAATGGGGTTTCAGAAGAATTGGTTTATCAGGTTGGCGAAGAAGTAAAAGACACAACGAGAGATGTGATGGCAGAGTCAGATCCGGATTATCTGAGTGAAGTGGAGGATATCAGATTTACTGTTCTTAGTACAGCAGTGTCAGATACACTTTCAACAGATACATTTTCGCAGCAATATTTTACAACAGACATGGAAAACTGGATGAACGAAGACACGTCGCTAAAAGCACACCAGAGATATCGGCTTGGAGAAGAGGAAGGACAGACGACTCTTGATGCACTGACAGACAAAGAGGCAGAGACGGTGAATTCAAAGTATGTCATCGTGAAGATGAAAGCGAAAAACGCATCTGCATTTCAGACAGACTGGAATAAGGAAGAAGGTGTGTCAATTGCGCCGATACTTACCGCGATGCAGGAAGGAGAAGCGGGAAAGCTTGTGTATCCGCAGGAAACATTCTGGTCGGCAAATGAAGGATATGATCTCCAATGGGGAGCAGAAAGAGGAGGATCATTCCCAATTTATTTTGACAAGCCATATTTTACAGAGGGAATCAAGGGAGTAAAATCAAGGCTGTTCTGTCCGCTTGCTCCGGGGGAGGAAATGGAATATACATTAGTCTATGTGGTAGACGAAGATCAGCTTTCAAATATGTATCTGCATTTTTATCCGCAAAATGAGATGGAGATGAATGGAGAGTATCTGACAACTCCGTATGTGGATATCAGCCAGTAAAGAAAGCAGACAGAAATCTGAATGAAAGATTCAGATGATAAAAAAGAACTTGTGTGGATGGGAGAAAAGAAAGAAAAATCTCCATCGCATAAGTTCTTTTTTGTTACAAAAATATTACAAAGACTACACTTTTTCTTGTGATTTTTAAAACTTTATTGTATTATATATAGGATAATGGAAAAAAATAGATATAGAATCAAATGAAATAAACAATAGATGAGAAACGGGTGAATGAATTTTGATCAAAGATAATCAGAAACATTTTAACCGGATGCATGTTGTGCTGGATGCATGTGTGATTATTTTTTCTTATGTTCTGGCATGGTATCTTCGGTTTAAGAGCGGACTGTTTCAGCAGGATCCGTGGTTTTTATCTCTTCATGAATATATGGGAGCACTTCTCTACATTGTTCCGGGCTATTTAATGTTGTATTATTTATTCCAGCTTTATACGCCGAAGCGGGTACGTGGACGGAGACTGGAAGCATGGAATATTCTGCAGGCAAACACGATCGGGCTGATGGTGTTCACATTCGTGTTGTATATTATAGAGCAAGCAAATTTTTCCAGAAAAATGATCGCGATTTTTTTCTGCGTGAATATTGTGACAGAGATTTTTATGAGAAATCTTGTGCGGCATTTCCTGCGGGATATGCGGAAGCGCGGTTATAATCAGAAACATATGATTTTGATTGGATACAGCCGGGCAGCGGAGCAATACATTGACCGGATCAAGGCAAATCCAGAGTGGGGATACACCATCCGGGGAATTCTGGATGACAATCAGCCGAGAGGAATGGAATATAAGGGTGTCAAGGTGATTGGTACGATTGAAAATCTAAAGATCATCCTGCCGCAGAATCGTTTGGATGAGATTGCGATCACACTTGGAATTAATGAGTATTCCAAGTTGGAATCCATTGTTGCAATGTGTGAAAAATCAGGAGTGCATACGAAGTTTATTCCGGATTATAATCACATCATTCCGACCAAACCGTACACGGAGGATCTTTTGGGACTTCCGGTCATCAATATCCGCCATGTACCACTCAGCAACACATTGAACCGATGGATGAAGCGATTGATGGATATTTTCGGAGCCATCGTCGCAATTATTTTATTCTCTCCGGTGATGCTGCTTGCAGCAATCCTTGTCAAGACGACATCAGAAGGACCGCTGATTTTCAAGCAGGAGCGTGTGGGACTTCACAACAGACCATTTTATATGTATAAATTCCGATCAATGGTTGTGCAGGATAAAGCAGCAGAGAAAGGAAAGTGGACCGTCCAGAATGATCCGCGCGTGACACCGATCGGCAAATTTATGAGAAAGACAAGCATCGACGAACTTCCGCAGTTGTTCAATGTCCTGAAAGGTGAGATGAGCCTTGTGGGACCAAGACCGGAACGACCGTTTTTTGTAGAGAAATTTAAAGAAGAGATTCCGCGCTACATGGTCAAACATCAAGTACGCCCGGGGATTACTGGGTGGGCACAGATCAATGGCTACCGGGGGGACACTTCTATTATGAAGCGAATCGAATATGACTTGTATTATATTGAAAACTGGACTATCGGGTTGGATATTAAAATATTGATTTTGACGTTCTTTAAAGGCTTTATCAATAAAAATGCATATTAGTAAGGAGATTATAGATGGGAACAAAGAGACCGTCCGGGAGACGATATCCGGAAGATGAAAGAGAGATGAGAGCAGCAAGATCCGCCTCGGAGCGGAGACGACGTGCGCTGGAGGAGAAGAGACGGGCGAAGAAGAAAAAGAGGAGAAGAAGAATCGGTATTTTAGTGGCTGAAGTGATTATCCTCAGTGTATTGTGTGTTTTTGCATATGCGACAGTAAAGATGGACAAGCTTGATTTCAATTTTCTGGATGAAGATAAGCTGGAAGTATATAAGGATACCGGACCGTATACAAATATAGCGCTGTTTGGTCTTGATGCCAGGGAAGGTGAGAGCATTGAGAGCGGTGTGCGAAGCGACAGTATGATGATCGCCAGCATCAATAATGAGACGAATGAGGTAAAAGTCGTTTCTATTTTCCGAGATACACTGTTAAAACAGCAGGACGGTACGTTTGACAAGGCGAATGCGGCATATTCGTATGGAGGGCCGCAGGAGGCGATTGCACTTCTGAACCGAAATCTGGATCTGGATATTAAAAACTACATGAGTGTGGACTTTAAGGCGCTCTCGGATGTGATCGATGCACTCGGTGGAATGGAATTGGAACTGACTGCAGAGGAAGTCGTACATATGAATAATTACTGTGTGGAAACTTCAGAAGTGACTGGCAAAGATTACGAGAGAATCGAGCCGGAAGTGGCAGGAACTTACCATTTAAATGGTGTGCAGGCGACATCCTACGCCAGAATCCGTGCCACGGCGGGAGGAGATTACAAGAGAGCGGAGCGCCAGCGGCTTGTGATCGAGAAGATTGTAGAGAAAGCACAGAAGGCAAATTTAAAAACATTGGATAAGATTATAGACGTCGTATTTCCGCAAGTATCCACGAGCTTTTCTTCTAAAGATCTGATTGGGATTGCAGCGAATGCACTCTCTTATCAGTTGGGAGAGACACAGGGATTCCCATATAGTATTGCAGATACAGATGTAGTGGATGGATATGAAGGCTCTTATGTAGTTCCTTCAGATTTTGACGGGGATGTCAAAAAGCTGCATGAATTTTTGTTCAATGAGAAAGACTATCAGGTATCGGATACGGTCAAGGAAATCAGCCATGAGATTGACGTGATGTCAGGAGCAATTGTAGAAGATGGATATACCGATGAGTATGGAACCGATGAAGGATATTCGGAAGAACCATACGGTGGTTATGAGTCTGACGGTTACGAGACCGATGTTTATGAAAGTGAAAATTACGAAGGCTCTTACTAAGAAGAGAAAAAGAGCAGGAAGACAGGGGACACAAGTGTAATAATGTTAGAAGAAAGAAGAAAAAGAGCTGATGTCATTATTCCGGTCTATAGGCCGGATGAAAAATTAAAAAAACTGTTGGAAGGGTTAAGAAAACAGACGCATTTGGCAGAGCATATTTTTCTGATCCATACAAAGACAGAGGGAGTCTCGTTAGAGTGGTGTAAAGAATACGAAACAGTACAGGTTATAGAAATCAGGCCAGAAGAGTTTGATCATGGAGGAACAAGACGGATGGGCGCAGAACTGTCTGACGAGGAATTCCTGATTTTTATGACACAGGATGCAGTGCCGCAGGATCAGTACTTGATCGAAAAACTGATGGAACCTTTCCAAGACCAAAAAGTCGGAGCAAGTTATGCAAGGCAATTGCCGGATAAAGACTGCCGGATGGTGGAATGCTATACGCGAAGCTTTAATTATCCACAGGAAAGCAGAATAAAAACGATTGAGGATGTGGATAAACTTGGAATTAAGACGTTCTTCTGTTCAAATGTATGTGCCGCTTATAAAAAGTCAGTTTATAAAGAAATGGGGGGATTTGTACCGCGGGCGATCTTTAATGAAGATATGATTCTGGCAGGGACAATGATAAAGGCAGGATATGGCATCGCATATGCGGCGGATGCAAAAGTAATCCACTCTCACAATTACAGTGGGAGACAGCAGTTTCACAGAAATTTTGATCTTGCAGTTTCGCAGAAAGATCATCCGGAGATTTTTGCTGGGATCTCATCCGAGAGCGAGGGAATCCGCCTTGTGATTTCAACAGTCAAATATTTGCTGAAAAATAAGAAAGGGATGGAAATTCCCGGTCTGATTGTACAGAGTGGGTGCAAGTTTCTGGGATATAAACTGGGGCTGCATTATGAGAAGCTGCCGGAATGGCTTATTTTGCGCTGCACGATGAATAAAACTTACTGGAAATCACAAAAAAACGCATAAAGTCATTGTAGTTCGCTGATAAGTGCGATATGATAAAAGATAGCTTACGGATAAAAACATAGAAGAACAGTTGTAGGAAAAGAAGAAAGGATACAATTATGACACAGAGACAGTCAAGAAGAAGACGTGCAAGGAGAAGACGGAAGCATGGATTTTCCACATGGTCACTGGGAAAGAAGATTTTATTAGTTTTTGTCATTGCATTGCTTTTGATGATCACGGTAGGTGTTGTCTATGCGGCAGATAAGCTTGGCAAACTTGAGCAGACGAAGCTGGACACAAAGAAATTGAGTATTTCAGATGAAATTGATCTTGGAGATGGATATACGAATCTTGCATTGTTTGGACTGGATTCCAGAGATGGGGAGTTAGGCGAAGGTGTCAGAAGTGACAGTATTATCATCGCAAGTCTGAACAATAAAACAAAAGAGATTAAGATGGTTTCTTTATACCGTGACACGCTGTTAGAACTGGAAGACGGAAGCCTGAACAAAGCGAACTCGGCATATGCATTCGGAGGCCCAGAAGAAGCGGTCGCGATGATCAATAAAAATCTGGATCTGAATATTGAGGATTATATTGCAGTGAATTTCAACGCACTTGTCGATGTCATCGATGCACTTGGCGGCATGGATGTGACATTGTCTGATGCGGAAGTAGTGCATATGAATAATTATTGTGTGGAGACTTCGGAAGTGACAGGAAAGTCTTATACAAAGATTGAACCAGAAGTTGCAGGAACGTATCACCTGAATGGAGTGCAGGCGACATCGTACGCACGTATCCGCTACACAGCCGGAGGAGATTTTGAAAGAACAGAGCGTCAGCGTTTTGTCCTGGAACAAATAGCGGAGAGCGCAAAAAAGGTAAGTTTTTCTTCGTTGAATTCCATCATGGATAAAGTATTCCCTCAGGTGGCAACAAGTATGGAACTTGGGGAAATGTTAAAGTATGCCAAAATAGGAACCAGTCTTAAGATTGGCGCTACGAAAGGATTCCCGGAAGCCAATACGAGTGATACATTAAGTGGTGTCGGAAGTGTAGTAATTCCAGACAGTCTGATCCAGAGTGTCAGAGAATTGCATGAATTTTTATTTCCGGATCTGGAGTATGAAGTGTCTTCCACTGTGACCGCGATAGATGAAAAAATAAGAAATAAATCTTTGGACCGTTCGGATGGATCTGATTTTGTGGAAGATGAAGTAAACTTCTATTCGGAACCGCAGTATTATGAGTATGGAAGTCCGGAACAGGATGTATGGACTGGCGGAGAGACTCAGACACCAGATTATGGAACAGGAGATTCTTCGGGAAGTATCGAGGGATCAGGAACTGGAGAATCAGGTTTGCCGGGAGGTGACGGAACCATTTCACCGGACGGAGGTGGAAGTGATCTCGGCGGTGGAGATGTAGGAGACAGTATGGGAGGCGGAGAGACTGGCGGTGTTGATACCGGAACCGGTCAAGAGATGACGCAATAACAAGAAACATACGATAAAGAGGATAAGAGGATGAAGATAGCAAAGAAAACAGCAGCATTTTTATTGGTATTATTTCTGGGAATCCAATGTATGCCGTTGACTGCACTGGCGGCGGACGGAACATTGTCATTCTCAGATCCTACTGCAAAAGCAGGAGAAACGATAGAAGTAACTGTCAAGATCAACACAGCAGAGGGACCGATCGGGGATGGTCAGGTACAGGTTACCTATGATCCGACCTATCTGGAATTTGTCAGTGGAGTCAATGCGACTGGAGAAGCAGGAACGATTACGCTTTCTGCATCCGGAAATGGGATAGATTCTGAACTCGCATACAGCATGACCTTCAAGGCTTTGGCAGAGGGAGAGACAACTTTGCAGGCAGTGGGATATACAGCGTATACGTTTGGCGGTGAAGAATTGAATCTGACACTTGGGACATCTGCGGTTAAGATTGAAGCGGGAGATGGCACACAGCCGGCCGCTGCACAGCAGCCAGGCACACAGACTATGATTGAGCTGGATGGAAAGCAGTATTTTATTGCAGACGATATTCCAGAAGCGCTGATCCCGGAAGGATATGAGAAGAGCCAGCTCACATATGAGGGAAGCCCACATACAATCCTTGTGCATACCGGAAGCGGTCAGAAGATGATTTATTTGATGGATACGCAGGGTGAGGGAAACCTGTTTTTATATGATAGTGAGACAGATCATTTCTCTGCGTTTGAAAAGATAGACTTATCAAGTGATTCGTATATTTTGATCACAGATGACAAAGAAAGTGCAAATATTCCGGAAGATTATGAGGAAACAACAATTCAGATCAATGGGAAAGTATTTCCTGCATGGCAGAATGTAGTTGACACAAAATTGGCTGATTTCTGTCTGGTATATGCAGTGGATAATGCTGGTAAAAAAGGGTTATACCAGTACGACAGCACACAGAAGACCTACCAGAGATTTCTTCCTCCAACGGCAGAAAAAGAGAAACAAGATGGTTCTGTTGCAAATAAGGTGACAACATTTGTAGAGGAGAATCTTCCGAAAATCATGGTAGGGGCTTGGGGAGTTTTCCTGATGATGTTGCTGCTCATTGTGATCCTTGCTGTAAAACTTCGCCATAGAAATGAAGAACTGGATGATTATTACGATCAGGAATATGACGAAAATCCGCGTGCAGCGAGAGGGTTCTCGTCAGAGGATTATGATGAGTCCGACGACGATGACTATGATTACGAAGAGGATTATGACGAGTCTGACGACGATGACTATGATTACGAAGAGGATTATGACGAGTCTGACGACGATGACTATGATTACGAAGAGGATTATGACGAGTCTGACGACGATGACTATGATTACGAAGAGGATTATGATGAGTCCGAGGAAGATGACTATGCTTATGAGGATGCTTATGACGAGTCCGAGGACGATTATGAAGATGACTATGATTACGAAGAAGACTATGAGTCGGAAGATGCTTATGATGATTTGTTAGATTATTATGATGATGACGATGATGATGAGTTGGAGCGGGAGATTCTGGACGAGGATGAAGGATTTTTCGATAAGAGAAGCGGTAAAAAAAGAGGAATCGATTTAATCTAACCAGTAGTGTAGAAAGAAAAGTTTCAATGAAAGGGGAGTACGAAGCATGAAGATGAAGAAAGTAAAAGCAGTTTTAGCAGCATTTGCGCTGATTGCTATGATGCCGTTTCAGGTAATGGCAGCAGATGGAAGTATTATGTTTTCTGACCTGACAGAAGAAACGGGAAGAAGCGTAAAGACAGGTGAGACGGCTGAAATTAAATTTGCGGTAGCCTCTACAGCAGGTGCAATTGGAGAGGCCAATGTCACTTTGACTTATGATGCCAGCGCGCTGCAGTTTGAGGGCGCAGAAGGTGTCACAGAGGGAAGTGAAAAAGGATCGCTGGTCTATACGGGAAAAGGGGATGGAACAGTAGCAGAATTAAGAACAACTCTGAAATTTAAAGTATTAAAAGCAGGAGATTTGTCGATCCATGTCGCATCTTACCAGGTGACCTCCAGTGTGGGAGCACAGCTGACTGAAGTGGAAACAGGAAGTTCTGCAATCACAGCACTTCCAGGGGAGACAGAGGTGGCAGAGCAAACTGGCAGCGAACAGCAAGGACAGACGACAGGAGAAGCAATTGAGATTTCAGATACATACAAGATCACGCTTCTCACAGAAAAGCCGGATACAGAACTGCCGGAGAATTATGTAGATACAGAATTGACATTGAATGGAAAATCTTATCCGGTATGGCAGGATGAGAATAAATCTTCTTATTACATCGTCTATGCAGAAAACAGTGATGGTGAAAAACAGTTATATCAGTATGATTCAAAAGAGGGAACTTACCAGAGATTTATTGCGCCGGAGACAAAAAAAGACAGCGCATCGGGAATCAAAGGGAAGATCAAAGGTGTGTTGGAAGGACATCTGATGCAGGCAGTTATCGGAGTGGCTGCGGTTGTCGCATTCCTTCTTCTGATGGTGTTGATTCTTGCAATTAAATTGCACAGACGCAACCGAGAACTGGATGAGATGGAGCTGTTCGGTATGCAGGAAGACGATGATTTTGAAAATGACCTTTCAGACTATGAAACAGATGCTGATGAGGCTGAGTTTGATGACGATTATGATGAATATGAAGAGGATGATTACGAAGAGGATTACGATGACGAAGACGACTTTGATGATGAGGACGACTTCGAGGATGACTTTGATGATGAGGAAGATCGCTCTAAGACATTTTCCATGGACTTCATTGATCTTGATTAAGAATACATTTTAGTATGAGAATCTAATACTGTGCAATCATGACAGGATAAAAGCTGTTGTGGAACAAAAAATTATGAAAATGTGTGCATAGATAAAATCTGTGAAACAGTTTTCTAGTGTAATTTTGTTCTGCGGCAGCTTTTCTATTTGAGAAAATGCTTTACAAAATTCGATATTCTTGCTACAATACAACACGAAAATGCAAAAAAAACGGATGTTTGTGCAAAAAAAGGAGGACTTATACCATGTGTGGGATTGTAGGATATATAGGAAATGAACAGGCGGCACCGATACTGTTAGATGGATTATCCAAGTTGGAATACCGAGGATATGATTCTGCGGGGATTGCTGTCTATAACGGAGCGGAGATCGCAGTTGCAAAGTCTAGAGGAAGATTACAGGTGTTGAGTGAATTGACACAAGAGGGGAAAGGTCTTCCGGGGACAAGTGGGATTGGGCATACGAGATGGGCGACACATGGTTCACCATCGGATCAGAATGCACATCCACATGTCAACAAGGAAGAAAGTATTGTGGTAGTACATAATGGAATTATTGAGAATTATTTGAAACTCAAGAAGAAATTAGAGAAAAAAGGATATGAGTTCCAATCGGAGACAGACACGGAAGTGATCGCGCATCTTTTGGATGATTATTACAAAGGCAATCCGTTGGAGGCGATTACAAAGATCATGCATCGAATGGAAGGCTCTTATGCACTTGGAATTTTGTTCAAAGATCATCCGGGAGAACTTTACGCTGTGAGAAAAGACAGCCCGCTGATCGTAGGGCGTACAGACGGTGGAAATATCATTGCATCTGATGTTCCCGCTGTCTTGAAATATACAAGAGATGTGGTGTTTATTGAAAATGAGGAGATTGTAAAGATGACAAAAGAAGAACTGTCATTTTTTACAGCGGATGAAGAACCAATTGAGAAAACAACAACAAGAATTGAGTGGGATGTAGATGCGGCAGAAAAGGGCGGATATGAGCATTTTATGCTGAAAGAAATGTATGAACAGCCAAAAGCAATTACAGATACTGTTGCACCGAGGATCAAAGAAGAACAGATTGTGATTGAAGAATTAGGTATGAGTGATGAGGAAATCAAAAGCATTCAAAAAATTATGATCGTTGCCTGTGGATCGGCATATCACGCAGGTGTTACGAGCAAGTACATTTTTGAAGGGCTGGCAAGAATTCCGGTAGAGGTAGATGTTGCATCGGAATTTCGATATCGGGATCCAATCCTTGGAGACGGTACACTTGTACTGATCATCAGTCAGTCAGGAGAAACGGCGGATTCACTGGCGGCATTGCGCGAAGCAAAGAGAAAAGGAAGTAAGGTACTTGGGATTGTCAATGTTGTGGGAAGTTCGATTGCAAGGGAAGCGGACAATGTGATGTATACATGGGCAGGACCGGAGATTGCAGTCGCTACTACGAAGGCATATTCCTCTCAGCTTGCAGCACTGTATCTTCTTGCAATGAAATTTGCGGGTGTGAGAGGAAAAATAGCACCAGAATTACAGAGAGAAATGTTGTCAGATTTAAGAAAACTTCCGGAACAGGTAGAAGTACTCTTAAAGCAACAGGAGAAAGTTCAGAAATTTGCAAACAGATATCTGGCTGCAAAGGACATATTTTTTATCGGGCGTGGAATTGACTATGCGATTTCGATGGAGGGATCCTTAAAGTTAAAAGAGATTTCCTATATCCATTCAGAAGCCTATGCGGCAGGAGAATTGAAACATGGAACGATTTCTCTGATCGAGGAAGGAACACTTGTGGCAGCGGTATTGA
>UMEL01052210.1_pt1 | contig 13844 bp, 16 predicted proteins | sample 1964741 | NCBI WGS metagenome assembly UMEL01 (sample SAMEA4836019, study PRJEB28245) | human gut metagenome | biome: gut microbiome; material: fecal sample | place: Denmark | collected 2008
CCGTTTCAGCGCCTGCTTTTTGGATCAGCTCTTTATAAAAATTTCGATTTGCTGTCTTAATTTAAATGTATTATACCATATTTTTGTGAATTTTTTAACTTGCCCACTTCGACTACACTCCCGCCTTAATGACTTCTTGAATACTTGCCGAAAAAGAAAAACTGCCATCACCGACAGCAGTTCTCTTTCGGGTAGTATTCTGTTATGAATACACAATATCGTTTAGTACGATTTCATCAACACAGGAACGAATGTTATTCATCAATCCTATCCATCTCATCATATCCACAGCCTTTAATTGCTCGGTAACTCCTTGCTTTCTTGCCATTTCCTTTATGAGATATTCAGCCATATCACAAGCCGAAGTGTCAATCTCGGCAAGATGTTCATATAACTTTCCGCTTGTCAGCAGAGTGTAATATAAAACCATCTTTATTGAAAATCGTTACCTTATCATTCTTACCAAAGCCAAATGTGAAATCCTTGTTGATTTCAAATGTATAAAATTCGCCTGGTGCAAGAACTATTCCTTCAGTAACAGGTGTAATGTCTGCAGCATGTCCTACTGGATCATTGTCATATAAATACCATCCAGAAATATCAACATCTGAAGAACCTGCATTGTAAATTTCTACCCAGTCAGTTACAATATCTTCACAATCAGATTCTACTTCATTGATTACGACTTGAGGCTTATACCAATCGTTTGCCTGACCTTTTGTTTCTTTCATGATTACAAAAGAACCTGTGCCATCCGGATATCTTCCAATAGAAGCATGTTCTGTCCAAGAACACTCATCCACGATATTCCCATATCTATCATAAATTCGAATAGAATCACCTGAACCTATGCCAATTGCTGATTCAAAAGTTCCTTCTACATAAGAATCTGTTTCGTCATTATATACTTTTCCCACTGTTGTAGCTTCTACAACAAAAAGTCCACCAGCTTCCACCGTGTGTCCTTCTACAAACTGCCAACGATGATCATCTGAATTATCGCGAATTTCATATCCAGATAAATCCATAGTTCCTGTTCCAAGATTCATCACCTCTACCCAGTCATCTGGAGAAGAGTTTACTTCATTAAGGACAAGTTTATATTCTGGTTTTCTTCTTCCTCTACAATATTAAGAGTTCCTTTTGTAGCTGCCTGGTCGATAAATTCTCCTGTTCCATCTGGAACTCTCGAATATGTTCCCACTGCATGACCACTATATGAAAATGAATCCTGCTGCTGGTTGTTATTGTCATAAAGGATAACTGTATCTTCTTTTCCCAATGAAAGATTATCTAAAATATCACTATGTTCAATAACTAAAACTTCACCCGGATTTAATACTGTTCCTTCGGCAATACGCCATTCTTCGTTTTCTGCCAATCGCTCTAAGTCTTTATTATCTGTAATAAACCAATTGCTAAGATCAACTGCTTCTGTTCCTGTATTGATAATTTCTACCCAATCAATATCTGTTGTTGGTTCATTTGATTCTACTTCATTAATTTTAATAACGCTCGTCATTTCTGCCGCATACACACTTTGTATTGGAGTAAGTGTCATGGAAGCAACCATGCACAGGCTAAGTATTCGCATTACTTTCTTTCTCATACGTTCTTCCTTTCTTGAATAAACAAACTATTGCTTTATTATTCAAATTATAAAAAAGCAATGTAAAATCCACCACCAAACTTTCACAAAAAATCTATTTATTTGTTTACTTTACTTAAAATATTTTCCAATAAGAATCTTAGCAATGTTTTTATTTCCGGCAACAATATTCCCATTTAACTCCATGAAAAGCTTTTCACCTTTATAATTATACACTTCTCCATTTGCTTCACGTACAAGCAATGTTCCGGCCGCATAGTCCCAGATTTTTAAATGATTCTCCATATAAGCATCAATTCGGCCGCATGCAACATTTGCTAAATCTAAAGAAGCAGAACCGCATCTGCGAATATCTTGACATTCTTTGAAAACGGAAGCAAATCTCATGAAATTTTGTTCTGCTTCCTCTTTAAAATATGGCGATGTGCCAACAGAAATCAAACTGTCTTTCATCTGTTCTGCATCACTTACATATATTCTTTTTCCATTTAAAAAACTGCCCTTATCTTTTTCTGCATAGAACATCTCATCAGAAAAGGGATTATATATAATTCCTAGTATTATTTCACTATTATCTATGAGAGCCAAGGAAATCGCACTATTCTGATAATCGTGAATCAAATTTGTTGTTCCATCTACTGGATCTAATACCCATACTTGACCACTCATATCAATATCAGAATTATCTTTTTCCTCTCCCATGAATTGAATTTGCGGATATAAGTCCGAAAGTTCTTTCTGTATGAATTCTTGAACTGCTTCATCTATTGCAGTTACATAATCAAATACGCCTTTTTGTTTTATTTGTTCAGCCGCATTACGATTTGAAAATATTTTTGCCGCCTCACGAACAATTTCCTGTACTTTTAAAATCTCAATCATAATACTTCTTATCCATTAACTATTCATTATTCTGATTCACCAGGACAGAAACATAATCTCCGCCAAGGTTATGTATTTCTTTTAATGCTTTTTTCAAAATGCCTGCTGTCTTCACCTGAAAAGATGCATTTGGTGAAATTACGATTTCATAATTTCCCTTTTTCATCTCTTCATAAAGTTCTTGCACAGTTTCAATACTATGTGAAAACTTCGTACGAACACATCCATACTGAACGGCCTGATGTGTATCGCTGCCACTAATCATTGGAACATCTAATTTTTTTGCAAGCATGCCTGTTTTTTCTTCAAAATAGTCCTGATTCAACGCAATATCCTTGCCATTTAAATCTAAAAAGTGCAGGCGTTTTAACTGCTCGAATGATAGTTCCGGAATATGTCCGCCTTCACGATATGGATGTGCAGCTCCTATTACTATAGGATACTCTTCAAATAAATCCATTAACTTCTTAAAAGGTAAGAATTTCCCCTTTTCCTTATAGGTCGCTAAGCGAGCATTTAATCCTAAGATATGCTCTGGCGTTCCAAGCGATAAAATATGACCACCTTCTGCAATATCTGTTTCCATTCCAGTAAAAACACGTAGCCCTTCCGTTGTTACAAGTGTATCTCCTTCTCTTTTACATTTTTCCATTAAATAGCCATACACTTCATCAAACTACAACGTATTAAAATGTTCTGTCAAACAGATTGCATCTAACCCTGCTTCTTTTGCCTCTCTTAAAAGCCAATCTGTGTATTCTTTAGAAAACGGCAATTTTTTTGCCAGTTTTCCATGTGTATGAAATCAATATACATTTTTTCTTTCTCTCCTATACATATACAATTACAACAGCAATAATTGCCATCCAGAGAAAAGAAACTGCTAAAAATAGCAAATCATCATATGTGATTTTTAATGATGATAATTTCATTTTCTTTACATCCTTATTGGTTGCTGCATAACGATACCCTCTCATTTCCAATACTTCTACCGTTGTACGGGATCTTTTAGCAGTATTTAACATTAATGGATAAAATGAATGAATAATTATTTTTATTTGATAAATTAAATATTTTATTTTCCCTACAATACCATTAGCTTCAGGTGCTTTCCCTCTTAAACGATAAGACAAGAGTACGTTTTGAAACTCCTCCATCAACATAGGAAGCATTCGATAGGCATAAGAAATCGAAAATGATAATCTTTCCGGACATCCAAACCACATCAATCCATTCGACAATTTATCTGGATCCAATCCAGAGAATACTGTGATAGATGCAAGTGAGACCGTTGCAACTTTCAAAGTCAACACTAATAGTGGGATGATTGTTTCTGTATTTCCACCAAAAAACAAAGATACGATAAACAAATACCCTGTCTGTGAAAAAACACCTAATAAAAACAGAAACAAAACTAATCCCGCAACTCTTGCCAATATGGTGGTCACAACTACCAACGCAAAACAACCTGCAAGAAAGATAACATTACCGGAAAACCAAGGCACTAGTCCAAAGAACAAATACCATCCGATTAACACTCTTGGATCCAATTTAGCTATTACTGTATCATCATTTCCATATGCATTTTTTAATACCTGATTGCGTAAGAAATCCATAGAAAATTTATCCAATATATTTTCTGAAAGTTTTTTTATTGTCTTTTCCATTTTTCACTCCATCTCTATTCCCTAAACAAAACTTTGTAAAAATTCATCTACGGTATAACAGAATGCATCTTCATGAAGTTCTTTTCCCATTGAAAAGATTTCCGGTGGTCTGATTCCGACCATATCAACAATTTCTTTGTTACCAAAAATTTCATTTCTACTGCCATCAGCAATCACTTTTCCTTGGTAGAGTACAATGATTCTTTCTGCCCATTCTGATACAAGCTGCATATCATGTGTTGCAATCATTACCGTATCTGTCACATCGACCATATCCTTTAATGTTTTCATAATTTCTTTTCGTGTCGCAATATCAAGATTTGCAGTAGGTTCATCTAACAATAAGATTTCTGGATTAAGTGCCACTCCGATTGCGAGACTTAAGAGATACACCATTATCACGAAGATACCTCGATAAACAGACTCTTTCAAACTGTGCATTGAATGCCCACTTTATTACTTCATCATCTGTAAGAGCAACAATAATATCGTCCGGTATCTTTTCTCCCATTGCCAGATCTACAACCTTGACCTCGCCACCATCTACGGAATATCCGAAAAGTAGAATCTCAAAGTCTTCACTTTCTGCATAACGGTAAACCCCGGATTTTTGCAGACTCACACTTGAAAAGGTTTCAATATCTATACTGATTGATTTCACATTCTCACTTCCTTCCAAAGTAAAATAGACGGCAGAGGATTGTCCTCCACCGCCTGCACATTTTTATTCTTCAGTTGTTTCTTCAGCAGATTTTTTCTTTGCCTTACGTTTCTTGATTGAATCCTTGACAAGCCAGATACCATTCATAATGGTGCTTACAATGCCGTAGATACCAGCACCCATAAAGATGTAGAAGATGATAATCACATCAATCTGCTTTGCTAATTCATATAATTCGTTCATATCGTTTACCTCGTATATTCGTAATAGTCGCAGACGGTGGTGTTTCACACCGCCTGCCGGAAGTTAAAAGGTTGGTTCAGATTAAGATAAGAAATCGTCATCTTCCTCTGTGCTGAAATCATCAGTTGCAGAGCTGCGACCACCAAGGGGTTCTCCGTCTCTAATCTTCTGAATGTTGCCAAGACCACAAGCAATACCCTTATTACCATTGGAGTTGAATGCATAGAAGTTAAGTGAAACTCTCGCATAGCAATCTGTGTAATAGGAACTGTGTTCTTGTTCTGTAAAATAAGGTCATAGTAGCTTGCCTTTGGCTGCATCTCTGCAATCTGCTGACGCTGAATAAGCGTCTGACATTCAAGCTGTTTTCTTCTCTCACGCTCTTCTTTAAGCTGTGTAAGTGCTGCAATCGCAAGATCAGGATTTTCCAAAATCTCATCGATGGCATACATTCCATGCTTACGGATAGCCGGAAGAACCTCTGCAGTTACCCAATGTTTGAACTTCTTTGCATTAGGCATCTTGCTTGAAAGGATAAGACTATAAAGACCAGACTCGTTGATAATGATGGTTTCCTTATCCTGGTTACCATCAAAGAGCATGACTTTATGTCTGTCCTCTTCATCTACATGACGGTTAATATCTCGACTACCGTTCTGGTACCCGAGAATGTCTGCTACATCCTTGCCTACAAACATAACCTCACCGTTTACAGTTGCTGTTCTTACAGAGCCAAACTCTGTGTTGTTAAATACTTGTAATTCCATACGAATTACCTCCTTAAATTAATTTCTCGGAGGTGTCACCCTCCTACCTGGTAGCCTTGGGAGAAGGGTTAAAAGGACGCTTTTGAAAAAACTTTTTTAATTTTTTGATTGCACGTCTGTAACGATGACTGACATTGTTGGCATCCTCACCGATTGAGGCTGCATACTCGCCAACGGTGTATCCGTCAAGTACAATGGCAATGACCATATCTGCTACTGCAGGTTTAAGAAGACTTCTCAAAGTTTCACAGCATTCTTCGTATTCAAGCTGGTTATGTACTCCGTCAATAGAACTGTTAAATGCTGACTTATCAGCTGCTCTGTACATAATTGCTTCTTCTGTGTTGACCTCAACTGTTCCATCCTTGCTCTTCATATAAGCGTTGCCAGTATGACGGTCATGCTTGTGCCAACTGTTGTAATCGGGTCTGTTGAATCTCTCTTCGATTACATCTTGGATTCTCTTTTCGTAGTCTTCCTGACTTTCTTCTTCTGAAATGGAGACATTTAACCATTTCTCCAATTCCATGTTTTCGACCTCAAGTGTCTGATACTCGTTCTCGTAACGAATCTTGATTTTCATAAAGTTCCTGCCTTTCTGCCTGGTTCTTGCAGAAGGGCATAGGAAACAAATAGGGTCGTTGCTTATAGAAGTACCGACCCATGAAATGCCTGAAAAAGAGCATAAGGAAATAAGGGTACTTCTATCGCACCTTTCACAGGTTGTCCTGTAATTGATGCCGATATCTGTATCCCAATGCCCTTATAGCTAATCAGGCCTTGTGATATTAATTTTTAAGTGCCTCTGGCACTCAGTTGGACACACAACGATTTATGTACCCAACTCAACGCTAGAGCATTTATAGAAATGAATTAAAACTATGTATAAACGAGCAATTCTCTGCGAACGCATAATTTCTTCACGGGAAAGTATAGAAATCTGTAAGTTTTTCTGATATAATAGTCTTTAGACCAATTTCCCAATACAACCTCACAAGTAGCAAGCACTCGCTGTTTGCTTTTTACACTTCACATTATAGATAAGTGGGTCGGTAGAACTTGGTAGTGGCTGGTAGTCTTCGGTAGTCTTGGGTGTAATGAAGAAAGAGGTGGATTATGGAATTCACAGAATTTGCAGAAATAATAAAACCCATCATCGGCGGTTCATACAGCACTCATGTTTTTACCAGAACATTGTTTGAGTCGATAATTACCGAAGATGGTTTACTACAGATTGAAGATATAAGTGAAAATACTTTTAAGGCCTATTACAATGGTCAAACTAAAATAACCAAAATAGCAAAACGTCTTTTACCACACATTGAGCCAGAACAGTTCATTTCGTATTTAGAGGGTTTTCCAGAAGCAACTACGCAAAGATTGTGCGATGCTTTTCAAACTCATATAGAAGATATAAGCCTGTACAACGCATCAGAGAAAATCGCATATTTGTTTGAAGAGATTCTTACAGCGGCTGCTGCACAAAAAAGAAAAAGCACTCCGAAGAGTGCTAAAAAAGAAAGTGATAAAACACCGCATGATATTCTTACCGAGAAAGTCTTGGCTTCAGGACAGGCTATTGTGGATGTATGGGGTAACGCTATCTCAAATTTAGTCAGCCCTGCTACTTCGACCGATACACTTGACGTGAATAGACTAAGTCCAACAGACTCTGCCTTTCTTGAACGATTCAAAAGCCAGGTTGAACCTCTTCTCACATATTGTATGGATCATGACCCTACAGGAGAAGGAACAAAGTTATCACTCGCTGACGAGATTAATGATTTTCTTCAATCATGGAAATATGATGTGCGAAAAATTCAAGATGCCTGTTTAAGAAAGCTTGTAGTTGATGCAATGCAGGTACTTGGAGATTACACCTACTATATTTCAGATAAGTTTTTACGATGGATTCCTGATACTGATATTCTTTGGTTTAGGAATGAATCCATTGAAGAAGGCAATCAGCTCCGAGATGTCCTTCGACCAGAGACTATAAAAAAGCGAACTGAAATGAAAGATATTTATGTGCGTTTATATCCAATTCCCGAAGATAATACAGACACAAACGCTCTTGAGATTCCGAGTGAGCAAACCACAAATGAGTCTCCATACTCTCCGGCAGACACTTTACTGCTTGAAGAATTCACAGCAGATTATGACGAAATAATGGTTACTCTCATTGGAGAAAACTATGCTGCATCATTAATCGACATGACTCTATCATGTAAAATAAAAGACTTGTATGATAATAAGTGGATTTCAAAGGCAGATACATTTGCTGATCCATCTTTAAAATCATTTGTATTCGGTTTGCTTGGCGAATTAAACAATATAAGTAACAGCCTTTTAGTCAATGGGTCTGTCACTCCTTCTTTAGGAAATGCCAGAACCAAAATACGTAATTTGTATGTAAAGCTTCATCCCGACCAATTTGCCGGAGCATTCCCATATGATGCATTTATTGATGATTGGGATGATGGAGAATATTAATAATCAGGAAGGAGGATGTTGATGCCATCACTTGATGAATCCATCCGTAAAATAGACAACGTCATATGTAGGCATTTAGATGAAATAGAAAACAATTCTCGTGGTGCTATTTCTCAAGATATTTTAGAGCAGCTGACAAAGTTCGTAAATCATGTCATGCTCAAGTTTTATGCCAACGGCAGAGAAATACCTATCACTGCCGAAAACATCGCAAAGGCCACAGAGTTTGCACATATAAATAGTGAACTTTACACTTTATATAAATTCCATAATTACCTGGAAGTTGTCACCACACAATATACATTGGATGAAGACGGCTCTGAACGATTAATGCTTAAGTATTACCAGTACCTGCTAGAAGCGAAAAATCTTGTCTGGCACTACTTTGGTATTGAGGTACTACATAATTTAGAGAAGTTCCCTCTTCATTTAGATGATACCTTACAGGAATACTATAAAAAGATTTCTGAAAAAATAGAACGATATCCTGCGGAGTTCAAAGCCGAAAAAAATGATAAATACTATGTTCAGAAAATCAAACCACTGTTTGTAAACAGACACATATATTATGAAATCACATTTACACCAATAGATGATAGAAAAAACAAATCTAAATCTAACAGAGTAATTGCTTTTACCAAACTTCCAATCAAAAGCAATTACGCATCAAAGTTTCATCTCGTACATGAGACTATCGAGATATTAGGAAAAACAATGCCTATCATCATTATTGACGGCTGGGAGGTATCCATTCGTGACTGTGAATTTCAAAATTTTATTAAACTGATAAAAGGAGAGAAAAAAAGAGTACCATATCCAGAGCAACGCTTAATCTGTGAGTTCCTTACCAGAACAAAATACACTTTGACTGCTCTAATGGACTTCCCGGATAAAGCATATGATAGGCTTACTCTTGAATGGAAAAATAGCCTTAAATCTATGGTATTTATTCCTATTTTAGATTACTGCAGAGAACTTATCCGAAATGGTCGTAATGGAAAGAATGTGCTGCGATACCTTCTCTATAACATGAACAATGTTATTATTAAAGGCCAATATTCAGACGGATACTATAGCAAATACTATGAAGAATGGATACATACCGGAAACAGTTATCTTTCTAATTTGTACTTATCAAACGGTTGCAGGCAGTTTGACTCTTTACCATTTAACAGATCTCCTGTTGGTCATAATCCAAAATTAGGTGCTGTTTTTGATTGTATTCCGTGTAAAGACAAACGCCCAGAATTGTTCGCAAGATTTATAAGGAACAACACTGAAGGTAGAGGACAACTCTTTACTGATGTTGATGAACTAGGTAATTTTCCTGATTACCCAAGACTCATCGAACAGTATAACGATAGCCTTTATTCAGGACACAGACCTGAAAGTGATTTAATGCTTGAACATAATCAAGTATTTATAAACGATTACAAACTCGATACTTGCACTGTAATTGAAAAACTACAAGAGTTATCAGAATCTGGCATAGAAAATTACATTGATGATGTTGAATTATGGCTACTATTTGGCGATTACGAAATTGATTGCGATGAAAAAAAGGCCATCATCACTCGTATATTTTCAGAGTCAAAAGTCGGTGTAATATACGGTTCTGCAGGTGTAGGAAAATCTACGCTTATAAATCATGTTTCTCACTACTTAAATGATGATGCTAAATTATATCTAACCCAAACAAATCCAGCAAAAGAGAACCTGATGCGAAAGATTGATGCAGAAAATACAACTTTCTCAACAATTGAAAGTTTCAAACGCCAAGGGTCTGCTTTTGCTAAGTATAAATTATTGGTTATTGATGAGTGTAGTACCGTCAGCAATAAAGATATGGTTGAGGTTCTTCAAAAGGCAAATTTTGAAATGCTTTTATTGGTTGGAGACACTTATCAAATTGACGCCATTCAATTTGGAAATTGGTTCTCGGTATTAAAAGCATTTTTACCAGAAAGTGCCGTATTTGAACTTACCCAGCCTCATCGAACCAAGGATGAACGATTACTTGAACTATGGGATAAGGTCAGACAGATGGATGATACTGCAAAAGAAGTCATCGAAAGAGAAAGCTACTCCTTAAAAGTAGATGAATCCTTACTCTCTTCTCTTGAACCAGGAGAGGCTATCCTTTGTCTGAATTATGACGGCTTATACGGAATCAACAACATCAACCGATTCTTACAGGAAAGTAATCCTAACCCTGCAGTTCAATGGGACATTCAACAGTATAAAGTTGGAGACCCGATTCTCTTTCTTGATTCAGATAGGTTTTTCCCTGTCATACACAATAATATGAAGGGAATTATAAAGGGAATTGAAATCTTAGACCCAGGCACTCATGAAGAACGCATTCAGTTTGATGTTGAGATACCTAAGGTAGTAGATGAAAGTGATCTCCGGCGTATTAACCTCGAACTACTTGAATGTTGGGAAAGCGAAGAAAAATCGTTAGTTAGATTTTGTGTACACAAATTAAAGAGTGCTGACGAAGATGGAGATGAAAGTACCTCATTCACTGTTGTACCATTCCAAATTGCTTATGCTGTATCAATACACAAAGCACAAGGTCTCGAATATGACTCTGTAAAGATAGTTATTACAGATGAAGTTGAGGAACTTGTAACACACAATATCTTCTACACTGCTATCACAAGAGCTAGGGAAAAATTGAAAATCTACTGGACACCAGAGGTCGAAGAAAAGGTAATCAATAGAATCAAGCCACGTGATATCAGTAAAGACGTGGAGCTTTTGAGAAACTACCTTACCGATAACCAGCAAGAAGATTCATTTGATTTTTGGCTATAAAACAAGGAGGTTGATTATGCGAATCAGTTATAACAAATTGTGGAAAATGTTAATCGACAAAGAAATGAATAAAAATGATCTTAAGGATGCTGCCGGAATCAGTGCAGCGTCCATTGCCAAGTTAGGCAAAGGTGCAAACATCACCACTGATGTCCTTCTCAAAATATGTGAGGCTATGGATTGTAAGTTGGAAGACATCATGGAAACAATAAAGGATTAAACCAAGGAGGAAATAAACCATGTCAAAAGCTTCAGACGCATTTGAAAATGAAATAGTCACAATGGTTAGTAAACACATCGGAGAAAACCTACCATCAACTCTACCTGATTGGATGCTTAAGGAAGGAATTATTCCTGGTGCAAAGATAGTATCCGTTGATGGAATTGGTAGTAAAAGCAAAGATAATAAAACTGATGTTATTATTAAATTAAGCGAGGGAGAGCCAATTAAAATTTCTGCCAAACTTAGAAATGCAGATTATTTCGGAAATTGGTATGGACACAAAAGATTCATAGCTGAGTTTGGAGTGGCAGCTTTTGAAAGAATGACAAAGGCATCTACCATTTGGGCTAACGAATGGGCAAAAACTGCAACTGCACCTTATGTTGGCGTAAGTATATGCTTTGGAAGAAGATCTGGAAAAACCGGGCAAGACTTTCTAGATATATTTACTGCTGACGATATTCTCACAGTTGCTCGTGGTTTTGGAAGCGGTGACCACGTTGCTAACTGTATGTATATTTCAAACAATAGTGCAGGTACTATTCAGTCTTTGATTAACAACATCGAGGAAATTACAACTGAATCTGTTAATGCAGCAACTGAAAGTTTCAAGGTTGCTCATAGACCTATAAATCCAATTACAGAAGGTACAAACCGTGGAAAGAATGTATATACTCGATTCAAACCGTACCAAAAATTAGCCACCAAAACAGTAATACGTGATCCAAAAGAACTCTTTAAGTTAGGTGAGTTTGTTGAAGTAGAACCTAATGCCTTAAATCATAATCATATACTTGATGATTTAGAAGCAAATTATAATATCGTAATTCCAAGAAAAGGAAGATAAAAAATAAGGAGACTGTTCACTCATATTTGTAAACAGTCTCCATTATTTTTACTCTAATGCAGCCTTGATTCCTAAGGCCACTTCGTATGCAAGATTTACAGGAACGGCATTACCAATCATTTTATAAGCAACATCAGTATTCTCATAGATGTATTTGAAATCGTCTGGGAAGCCTTGAACTCTTGCAACCTCTCTAATAGTCATTCGTCTGTAAAGATGTTCTTTACCTTCTACGAATCTACAATCATTTTTCCCAAATTTAACCATTTTAGGTGCTTGTGGATGAAGTTGGCACTGTCTTCCTGATGCCTGCACAGTAAATCCTTGTTCATCCCAGTCTCTCACTCTATTTCTACTCATGAAAATGGTTGAGAATGCGCCGGTAAAATATTCATTGTTATTAATCGCATTAGGATTATGCTTGTTTTTTTCTGCTGCTGGAACTGCGGTATCCTGTAAATCCCAAATTATGTCTCTCAGAGTTATTTTTTTATCATCATCCTCTGTAGAACCTTTTGGGAATTCAAACTTGATTTTTAAATCTTTTCTGAATCCAATATAGAATACTCTTTTTCTATCCTGTGCAACGCCATAGTCTTTTGCATTTACAAGTGTAAGTGATACATCATAACCAGCCTCATCAAAAAGTTTCAATATATTTTGCACAGCCTCTGAATGTCTATTTGCTAACATTCCACTTACATTTTCTGCCAAAAAGAACTTAGGCTTAAACTCCTTTAAGATTCTGATGTAATCAAAGAATAATTGTCCTCGCTCATCTTCGATACCTCTAAGAGCACCAGCTTCCGACCAAGACTGGCAAGGCGGTCCTCCGATTATTCCGTCTACTTCTCCATCAATATACTGTGCGATATCTTCCTTGGTTACTTTTCTTACATCACCCTCAATCAATTTTGTCTTAGGATGATTTGCCTTAAAAGTAGCCCATATTGTTTTATCAAATTCGTTAGCAACTGGAATATTAAATCCCGCTCTTTCAAAGCCAAGATCAAGACCTCCGCAACCACTAAACAAACTAATTACATTCATTATTTTTCCTCCCATACCTTTGAATCTACTTCAAAGGGAATATCATTCTTTTCACAAAAATCTTTGATTTTCTTTAACGCCTGATAATTCGGAATTGCCTTTTCATTTTCCCAACGATTTACTGTTGAAAAAGAGACACCAATCGCATCAGCGAACTCCGTTTGATTCAACAGACATTTTCTTCTAATATCTTTAATCTCACTGCTTATACTCATGAGTGACCTCCTTATCCATTTATATAGCGTTATTATAGCATATTTAGCTCGAAAAGTAAATTGATTTGAGCATGAATTCCGCACCACCAATTAAATAAATACCATAAGACGTGTACCAAAATACGGACAGCTAAAATCAATATTTTTGTCTTAACAACCCCAAATCAATACTTCTGTCTATTCAACTATAAAAATTCGCCTCTTTGCAACTCTCAAAACGTAGAAAATCCGAGGACCTGGATTTACGTCCAAATCCTCGGAAAAGCCTTATATTTCAAGCATTTTCACACTATCAATTATGTACTTTAGTCAACAGAACTACGCTCTCAACTGTTGTTTCGTTGTCCCAACTAAGTTCCTGAATTTC
>UMEL01053474.1_pt1 | contig 13710 bp, 16 predicted proteins | sample 1964741 | NCBI WGS metagenome assembly UMEL01 (sample SAMEA4836019, study PRJEB28245) | human gut metagenome | biome: gut microbiome; material: fecal sample | place: Denmark | collected 2008
AACTCTTTTATAAATCGCTGGGGCGGTGAGATTCTTTTTGATAATTACACCATTACAATAAATGACCATGTAGGACAAAATAGAGGAATGGAAGTCTTATATGGGAAAAATATTGCGCAGGATGGAATGAAAGAAGATGTGGACATCAGAGAAGTTGTGACAAGGATTATTCCGAAAGCCTACAATGGACACATGATTGAGGAAAATGAGCCGTGGATAGATTCTCCACTGATCCAAAAATATCCGACAATCCATTATGCAGTAATGAGTTTTGAGGATGTAAAAATGGAAGAAGATGTTTCCGAGGATGATGAAAAGAATGGGGTGATCGTCTGCAAAACCAAAGAAGAGTTGAAAAAAGCATTGACAGAAAAGTGCAAAGAACAATATGAACTGGGGATAGATAAGCCGAAAATAAACTTAGATATAGATCTCGTGCTGCTGAAAGATACAGAACTGTACAAAGATGTGCAGGATTTGGAAGAGGTACAGATCGGAGACACGGTATATTGCAGGCACAAAAAGTTGGATATTACAACGGGTGCAAGAGTGATTAAGCTGACTTATGATTCCATACAGAAAAAAGTAGTAGATGTAGAGTTGGGAGATTTTAAGTACGACTATTTTGATGATGTGTCAAGCATGGCAGATCGTGTAGAGAGTGCAATCAGGCCAAATGGCAGCGTTGTAGGAGAGCAAGTGCAGGGCATACTGGACGGAGTCAAGACACAAATGCAGATCCAAAGTAGCAAAGCGCATAAGACTACACAAAAAGCGTTTTTAGCAGAAGACATTGACCCGGACAGCGAAACCTATGGAGCAATGTGCTGGGGCAGCATGGGGCTTATGATTGCCGATTCCAAAAATCCGGATGGAAGCTGGAATTGGTCCACGTTTGGAACTGGAAAAGGATTCTTTGCGGATTATATTGTTGCAGGAACAATGCTGTTTGATCGTTGTAAAGGCGGACAGCTGACGCTTGGAGGAGAAGGCAACGGAGATGGTGTTGCAATGATTAGAGATGATCATGGAAATACAATTGTTATACTCGATAAAAATGGAGTTTATGCACTTGGGCAATATGTATGCGACTCAAAGGTATTTAAAAATAAACGGATAAAATTAAATGAAGGAAGCATGATTTTTTCGGGGAAGGATGGAGCTGATCCAATTATTATGGGATACGATTTCTATTCCGCGGAAAATAGTGGATGTGTAACGATCCGCGCAGGAGGGACAGAGATAGATGCCACAGAAAGCAAAACTCTCATGCGATTATTTAAAGACAAAACATGTCTTGATGCAGAACGATTATACGCTCGCGGGCAAGAGGGACAAACCGGAACAGCACAATTTTCCAACGGTACAAACTTAAGATTTGTAAACGGAATCCTTGTCGGAGGAACAACGAAAGAAGGTGCATTTTAAGGGCATGGACAATCGGTAATTTTTACTTACAGATGCCGCAAATGCAGGGAAACGCTCAAGAGGTGCTCGCCTTTTTAGAAGCAAGAGGATGGAGCCTAAATGCGATCGCGGGACTATGTGGAAACATGCAAAGCGAGTCCAATATCAATCCTGGGATCTGGCAGAGCCTCCAAGAAGGAAATTATGCTGGAGGTTTTGGATTGGTGCAATGGACGCCGGCAACAAATTATACAAACTGGGCAGGAGCGAACGGATATGGAATCACAGATCCAAACGGGCAGCTTACCTGGATTGATTCAGTAACGGTTCCGGCCGGGCAGTGGATTCCGACCGGGGCATATCCTTTATCGTTTGATCAGTTTAAAGTAAGCGGCGAATCCCCAGAATATCTTGCTTCTGCATTTCTCAAAAATTTTGAGCGTGCAGGAGTGGAGGCAGAGCAGGAGCGAAGGCAGCAGGCTCGCTACTGGTATGATTATTTATCGCAGTATTCTGGAGGGGCAGAGAAAATCAATACAGCAATCGAATGGGCATTGCAGATTGCGAATGATAATAGCCACGGATACGATCAAGGGAATCGTTGGGGACCTGATTATGACTGTTCCTCGCTGCTAATCCAAGCATGGGAAAATGCAGGAGTGCCAGTAAAAAGCGGAGGAGCGAGTTATACGGGTAATATGTACGACGTATTTATTGCATGTGGCTTTACAGATGTTACGTCAGGCGTAGATATACAAGGTGGCGGAGGAATGATAAAGGGAGATGTTTTGTTAAACATCCAAAACCATACCGCTATGCATATCGGAAACGGACAAGTTGTCCAGGCAAGCCAAAACGAGTTTGGGGGAATAACAGGAGGGCAGACAGGAGATCAGACCGGCCAAGAAATTGGAGTTACCTCTTACTACAACTATCCGTGGGATAGAGTTCTCCGATATCCGGGAGGAACCGGTGGCGGAGGCGGCGGGGGGATTGGAGGAGCAATCTTACTAAGATGGATTCCAGGATAAGAAAGGAGAAAAGATGGAAGCAACAACAGTATTGGAGATAGACATTAGAAGAAAGGGCATCACTCCGATTATACAGGCAATGCAAGGAGATACCGGGCGCATGGTACGATGTTATTTGGCAGGAACTGATAAAAAAATAGAAAAAGTAAGGATTTATTGTAAAAAGCCAAGCGGAAGAGAAACGTATACAGAAGGAATAATTGTAAATACAAATTGTGTAGCATTTGGACTTACAGAGCAGATGATTGCAGAAACAGGGATAGCGATAGGTGAATTGCAACTGATTGGGGATAGTAGAGTGCTCACATCTTACGCAATAGCGATAGAAGTATTAGAAAATCCCATTATAAAGTCGAAAATTACATCCACAGATAGTTACCAGGCTTTGGTGGATGCATTGAAACGGCTAGAAAGGTTCGATCCTAATGAGATAACAAATGAAGAGATAGATGCACTCGAAAAGGGGTTGGGTTTGTGATTGTAATTGATTGTAAAAAAGAAAATTATGCAAAAGAGAGCCTGATACAGTGGGATTATGGACAAGAAGTGATGTTAATAGGTCTTGAGATTGAAAGAGAAACAATAGAGGTACATTTTGCCATAAGAGGTGAAAATACTGCGTTGATTGTAATTGGGACTGTACGGGAAGGAAATATAATAGCAAAAATTCCAAATGAGTTATTGAGAGCAGGAAGAAATCTTATGGTTTATGTTTATCTGACTCTACCAAACTTTGGAAAGACGACTTACAGAGCGGAAATCGAAGTGAAGAAACGCGCAAAACCGCAGGATTATGATGCACCAGATGAGCAAGATCTGTTAAGACAGATCCTTTCGGAACTAGATACGAAAGCGGATAACATAAAAATAGAAGGAAATGAATTGCAATTAATGTCAAAGAAGAAAGGAATCGGATCCAAGGTTAGACTCCCGTCAGGGGGAGGAGATTTGACAAGTATTACAAATCAAGAGATTGATGAAATTATGAAAGGAGAATAAGGAAAATGGCAAAAAGAAAAGCGACAGAAGCTGCTGTATTAGAAGCGGGGAAAAAGTATTTAGACCAGGAAGGTCTTGCGCACTTAGTGCAGAAAAATGATGAAAGATATGTACGACAAGAGGAAGGAAAAGGTTTATCAAAAAATGACTTTACAGACGAATACAAAAAGATTGTGGATGATTTGAATTACAAACCGATTGCAATCAACAGCTTTACAAACAACAAGAATACAGTAGAAATTGGATCCACAGTCACAGACGTTACATTAACATGGGCTTACAACAAAAAACCGAAATCAGCAAAATTGGACAATGAAGTTTTGGATGTGAATTTAACTACAAAAACACTAGCAGGACAGAGCATCAAAACAAATAAGACATGGACTCTTTCGGCAACAGATGAAAGAGATAAAACGGTAACAAAGACTACCGCAGTAACATTTCTGAATGGAGTGTACTGGGGGGTGGCGGAAAATACGCTTAATCCTGATACTGGATTTGTCTTAAAACTAACAAAAGGGCTGCAAGCTAATAAAGCGAAGACATTCACGGTAACCGCGAGTGAAGGACAGCATATTTACTACGCCTTACCTACAAGATATGGAGAGGTAACATTTAATGTCGGAGGATTTGACGGTGGATTTACAAAAGTAAAAACAATTGAATTTACAAATGCAAGTGGACACACAGAATCTTACGATATTTATAAATCCGATAATGCAAACTTAGGCAAACAAACTGTTGTATGTAAATAAGGAGGATCATATGGATGTGGAAACACATGGAAGCATCTCACTTTTATCAAATAAAGAAAAACTATCACTAAAGGTAAAAGGAAGCGGAACTATAGTTGTACGCATTGGAAGTGAAAATAAAAATTATGAATTGAATGGAAAAGATGAGACGATTATAGAGCATACTTTCGGCGATCAGAGAGAGGTAGAAATACAAAATGCAAAAATAATAAGCGAAATAAATGTGGCGGAAAATGGAATTAGCAGCATAATATTAAACGGTTGTTCAAAACTGAATAAACTTTTAATATACAACAATGAAATCCGAAATTTAGACTTATCGCAAGCAGCAGAGATACAATATATCCATATGCAAAATAATCCAATCTGCAAAGATAAAGCAGCAATGGAAGCTATGATCTCAACACTTCCAGATAGAAACTATAAAGCATTTGGATCAATTGTAATGTATGATTTTATTCCGCTAAATAATGCGCTGAATGAAGAACAAAGCTCCATAAGAAACTTGCGAAAAGAGTTGGAAAAAACATCTATTCCAAAAGATTGGTACTTTGGATCCGCTATCTTATATCATCCGAGCGAAAAGAATAAAGTGCCAAACACAGCGATTATGTCAAATGTTGTAGACATTTGGGAATCTGCTGAATACGGGGAGGGTGCTGTATATGCTAGTTTATATGAAATGTATGTTCCAGACCAAACTGCGGAATGGACTAAAGAACAATTTTATGCAAAATACGATATTACAGCAACAGGACAAGTAGTCGAATCCACTCAAACTGAATCAAACACTTCTTACGACACAGGACACGGAACATCAACAAACAGTATCCTGATTAGTCAAGGAAATGAAATGTATGGATTGATTCCAAAGTCTAAATGTGTTGCAATCATGCGAGGAAATAATACGAATATTGATTATTATATCTCTCCAAATGTGTTTAACAAATTAACGGAATTAGAAAGATTAGATTTTGTTTTCACCTCGACTACTTGGACAACTGACAGCGAAAGAAATTACGAAGCATACGAACAGTCTATTAGAAAATGCCTAGATAGACACAAAACATTATTTTTTATCTGCTCAATGAATGGTGGGGACGATGATATAAGCACAAAAGATCCATATGTAAATACTTATCATGCTCACATGGTATCAGGATGTAATCTGGATATAGACGCTTCAAATATAGAAACATATATAAGCGCCCCTTCAAACGGAGATTCGAGGATAAAGTTTACAGGAAACTATATAGGAATTAATACTCTTAGAAAGGTAGGAGGAATTAATGAAGGGGGAGTTGGAACTTCGTACGCAACACCTTTCCAAGCGGGAATTTTTTGTCTATTAAAAATTCTATACGAAAAGAAAAAACGAGGATATACACTGGAGGAACTAGAACAATACACATACAATCATGCAAGACCACTGCATTACAACGAAGACAAAGTAAGTGGCTATGGAACGTTGGATTGCATGTATTTTCAGGATATTACAAAGTATATAAAAGTAAAAACAATCGTTAAAAAGGAAGAGCTATTAGACCTATCCAAGAATGATATGATTAATTCTGCTATTGGAATAATACCACCAGAAGCAACGAATCAAGATTTTAGGCTCGCAAACAAATTGGATGATAGAGACATTATAATCGACAAAGGAGTAATATACCCACAGAGAAATGATGGAAGAACAGTAAATAAAAAAATATACAGTAGTGGAAATTTGGAATTATCTGAAACAATAAATATAAAGCTCCCTATGAACAAAAAATACGAAGAAGTAAAAAGCGGGCTGATTTTTAGCTTTTCAGGATCGAACGAAAATCTAACAGAAGACATAACCGGGAAACCGTTACGAAAAACTGGAAAAATTATTCAGAAAGATAAAAAAGTAAAATTTGATTCTAACGGAGCTTTAATATGGGATGATTTTAAAATGCCTAGAAAGATGACCATTCAATTCTGCACAGACAAAGAGGATATGGTAACATCTACAGAATATCCGGTATATTTGTACAACTCCAAAAATAATAAAGAAAAAATAATCTGCGCTTTGCAATTAGCAAAAGTAGAAAACGAACAAAAGGTAAGAAACATATTCCAACTTGGCACAAGTATCGGAAATGTATTAGCGAATTTTGGAAGCAATCACACAGGAAAATACAATGAACCATTTAATGTTTACACATTAATAATAGATTTCGATAATGGGAAAATCATATTTTATAGAAATGGAATATCTATTTTGGCTTATCAAATATCTGATGTAAAAAGCTACATAAGCAGCACTTCATCGACGAAGACTGCATATCGCGAAAACCTAAGAAATCTATTGAATATAGATACGATCGTGATAGGCAACAGCGGATCGCTCACGAAGGGAAGTATAAATTCTGAGATTTACGACATCAGAATTTTTGATCGGGAGCTGACACCGACGGAAGTCGTGAAGAATACAAGCGCATTAATGTGTAATGCACAATATAAAGGAGGAGAAAATATGGATTATAAAGGAAGTGTAAGCTTGATTTCTGGTCTTACACAAGCAAATGGAGGCAAGTTCCCGCTTGTGGATGGGGCAGCAGTACAATTTGGAAACGAAGAAAATAAAGATGGAACGTATAAGTCTGTCGTACAGAAGATTCAAGAATTAGAAATGGGAGCTGGAAACGAAGTCATAACTGAGGATGAAATTAATGGATTATTTTAAGAGTAAAGGAGCATAAAGATATGGCAAAATTTTTAGATTTGACAGGACTTGGAACATTTAAAACAAAGATGCAGGAATGGACAACTAGCGCATTTCGGAAAAAAACAGACAAAGTAATTTCTACGGATGTCACATATAATGGGAAAACGCTGGATGAAGCGATTAAAAGTGGGGAATTCAAGGGAGAAAAAGGGGATGCTGGAACAGCAGGACCACAAGGACCAGTAGGACCAGCGGGACCGGCTGGAGCTAAAGGAGAACAGGGTGCACAGGGACCACAAGGACCGGCAGGCGAAGCATTTAAAATAGCCAAAACATTTACATCTATAGCAGAAATGAATAAAGGGTTTGCGACAGACGGAGTAAAAACGGGACAATTTGTTGTAATTGACACCGGAAACGTACAGGATGAAGACAATGCAAAGATGTATATGAAAGGGGCAGAGTCCTATACATATATCACGGATCTCTCCGGAGCCACTGGATTAACAGGACCACAAGGACCTCAGGGATTGCAGGGGGCTGCTGGACCGGCAGGGCCAGCTGGAGCCAAAGGAGAACAGGGTTTACAAGGCCCGGCAGGAGCTAAAGGAGAAAGAGGAGAAACAGGACCGCAGGGACCACAAGGATTAAAAGGGGAAAGAGGAGAAGCAGGACCAATGGGACCACAGGGGCCTGCTGGATCAGATGCGAATGTAGAGCCAATTGCAAATGAGGAGATTGACACACTGTTTAAAGCATAAGGAGTTTTGGGCATAGGAGGTGAATGAAGGAAATATCTATCTCTAGAAGGATTGACATATTTTTTTGAAAAATATATAGTCGGAAAAATATTTGAAGATTTAAAACGAATAAAGGAAGATGTTGGGAAAAAGCAAAATACATTATTTGCCTTTACAACACAAAAAAAAGACTTTAATGAAATCACATATGAAGGATGGCATTGGGTAAATCCTAGCGTTACAACTGCTAACCATCCTTTTCCTGGAAAACAAGGAATATTGGAAGTGATGGGAAAGTGCGTGCAGAGGTTTTCTACATATAATTCAGAAGGAGAAGTGCAGGAGGCGGTACGGACATTTCAAAACGGAAGATGGACAAGTTGGAGCATTACTTCGGCAAATGCGCCGAATCTAAGAAGAATAATAACCCAAACAAGTAGTCCTATAAATGTGACGACATCATCGCAACAAGTAGTTGTTAACTTTAGTTGCCCAGAAAATCCAATTGCAATTATTCCGTATATAGATGGAGGAGCTCCATTTATGTGCTCGGTGGCTTCCTGGACAAAAACGAGTGCGACGATAAATGTTGAGGGAACAAAAAGTATAAATAATAGAAGGGTTGTATTGGTCATTATTTATTAATTGCTCAAAGAAAAAAGATAACAATACTTGATTTTATGAATAAGTAGAAGGAAAGGGAAGAGAAAGGTGACAGACTCAATTATAGTTGCAATCCTATCCCTCATTGGCACTTTGGCTGGGAGTTACGGAGGAACACAACTTATCAAATACAGAATAGAACAACTAGAGAAAAAAGTAGAAAAGCACAACTCCATTGTAGAAAGAACGTATCGTTTAGAAGAAAAAGTGAAAGTAGCAAACCATAGAATTGAAGATTTAGAAAGGCAGGGCGAAGAATGATGGAACAGATCACAAGTTATGTAAAACCGGAGCTGCTGGTAGTGGCGGTGGTACTGTACTTTATTGGTATGGGCTTAAAAAGTGCACAAGCAGTCAAAGATAAGTGCATCCCACTCATTTTAGGCGGTGTAGGAATTGTGCTTTGCGCAGTATGGGTATTGGCGACTTGCTCAATCAGCACCGGGCAAGAGATTGCAATGGCAGTATTTACAGCAATCGTGCAAGGCATTTTGGTAGCAGGGCTAAGCACATATATCAATCAGACGATTAAACAGCTCGGGAAAAATGAATAAAATAGTAAAAAGCAAAGGGGAGTCTTCGGGCTCTCTTTTATTGCGAGCGAAAGTGAGGAAGAAAACATGGGAAGTCAAGAATTTTTAAACATTTGCAAAGCAAAAGTCGCAGAATACTTTAACAAAAATAAGGATAAAACAGATCAGACGGGAAATATGAATGTGAATGATGTATTCGTAGTCTGGTACTGCAAAACATTACAAAATCATAAGGCATTACTCAGCACTCCAGTAAGTGATGGCATGTATTATGAGATCACTTACAATGGAGACAAAAATGAGATGTATTTTGATGCTTATAAAAAATGGGAAAATATTAAATTTGATATGTAGTGCGGTATCGCACAGAAAGGAGATGACTTATGAAAATCGGTTTAAGAGGTGGACACTCTCCATATTGCAAAGGAGCAATGGGGATTTTAGATGAGCAGGCAGAGGTACGGAAGATTTACACAGAATTAAAACCTATGCTTGAAGCGAAAGGGCATGTGGTAATTGATTGTAACTCCAACGCAAATAATGTTGATGCGGAACTTGCTGAGGGAACGAATAAGGCAAATGCAAACAACTGCGATGTCTATTATACACTGCACATGAATGCGTCCAAAGATGGAAGCGGAAATGGCGTGGAATGTTGGATGTATGATGCGTCCAATGTGGATATGAATCAGATCGCTGATCAGATTTGTAAAAACTTTAAGTCAAAAGGATATTACAATCGAGGTAAAAAGTTTAATGCAGGATACCACGATCTGAGAGAGTCTGCAATGCCGGCGATGATCATAGAGACAATGTTTTGCGACAACGCAGGTGATGCCGGAAGATATGGAAATTTAACAGCAAGAGGAATTGCGCAGCTGATCGCAGAAGGAATTGATAAAAAAGCAGTATCCGGAGCAACGGATGTATCTAAACCGAGACCGGAAGACTCTGTTGTACCAGGAACTGGCGGATTAAAAGAACTTGGAAAAGTAGATATCTACTCCGTAGGTTATACTGATCAGTGGTGGCCGGAAGTTAAAAATGCCACAGACTGGGTTGGGGCAGGAGATGGACTACCACTCCGGTATCTTGGATTTAGGGTAACTAAAGGATCTATAAAAGTAAGAGTGTACACGGAGGCGAGCGGATGGCTGCCTTATATCATATTTGGCCAGTCATACAACACAAATGATCTTGACAACGGTGTTGTTGGAGATGGATCACCGATTCAGGCAGTCGAGATGGAATATCTTACTCCAGAGGGATACAAGTATAAGTATGTAAAATACTGCGTATCAGACATTAACAATACATCATTCTATCCAGCGCAGGTAGACAATCAGCGCGGCGGTGGCCAGGATGGATATGCAGGAGTTATTGGAGTGGCGGCGGATAAGTTTATTGCTGAGATTGTGTAAGATAAATTGGATAGACACCTTTACATATTAACAAATATATGCTATGGTAAAGGTGTCCAATGCAGATGATGCTCTGCATTGTGGAAACTGAGCAAATCACAGTTTCGCAGATTGAAATATTAACAGTAACTTTAATGCAAAACATTAATGTTGTCGCACTCAATGGACGCTTTGATGTGCGGTTCTGTCAGCAATTCCGGCAGACAAGGGTTGAAATATTAGAAGTAGCTTTAATTGCTACTAAATAAGGATAAGCTAAGTGCTTATCCTTTTATCTTGCATTTTTTCCAGAACTATAACAGTCGTAAAAGTTATCAACAAGATTTGCAAGTTCATCCGGCATTAACTTGTCAAACAGTGATTCCGGAATCCATTTGTAATTTTCGTAAAAGGTATTTTCAAAGCTTCCAATCTTGCTGAGTTTTTTGATTTTCTGATACTTGTCCATTCTTAGGAGATCCCTCAAATCTAATTCTCCATCTTTCAATGACTGTTTCGCATCATCGGTAAAAATATTTAAGTCTAATGTCAGCATTTCTTCGACACTGCATCCAAGAGCGCTGGATAAAGCCTGCGCATTTTTTGCAGTAATGTTATTAACGTCAATTTCACCCTTTTCGAGCTTCTGTATTTGTCGGATGTTCATTCCGGTTTTCTCAGCAAGCTCTTTCTGTGTGAGGTTCATAAATTTTCTAAGTTCTTTGAGTTCTGCCACAGCTCTTCTCCTTCTCCCCGTCATGCCGATAGGACAGCATATGCATTATTTATGCTTCACAGTGATATTTTTTTCGCTTACCAAAGAGTCATCAATATTTCTCACCTCAATAACTTCATATTCGTTGTAATCTTCCCACCCTAAATTCAATTCTTTTCCGCTTTCATCGAAAAAGTTTGCTGGTCTCATTTCCTCGAAAAAAGTTCTTTCCATGTAATTTCTTAAGTTTTCCATTATATCTTCTCCTTTTTATGATTATTTTCCGTAAACTTCACTTAAAATTCTGTTGCACATTGTGTTATATCCATGTTTAACATTAAAGAAAAGTTTTTGATAGTATTTCTGATAAGATGTTTCGTTGATTCCTTTGAGCAGATCAATTACAAGTCCTGCATTGGATTCTGAGATAATTCTGTTGTAGCCTTCCTTGCAAGATTCCCACATGCTCGCGTTTTCCGGGAACTGTGCTTTGCAGTCTGCGATTAATGCATCAAATTGAGTGTTCATTTTCTCAACTAAGTCCCTTGCGAAGCTGAGCTGTTTTTCTGTACCAGTCATTCTTGTTTCTCCTCCTTTTGCTTCCTTCCATGCCTTTTTCAAAGCTTCGGAGATTCCGAATCCTAATTTCTTAACCATTTCCCATGCTCTTTTCATAATGTTTGATAAGTTGTATTTTTTCATCTTTCGTATCTCCTTTGCTTTATCTTATGGTCTTATTATACGCCAATATTGGCGTAAAGTCAATAGGAAAACGAGAAATAATTTAAAAAATCACCCTCCCAGAAAGAGAGGGCGAAAAAGAATATATTGTATCATCCATATTTACCTATTATATTACTGATAACTTCTATGCACCCATTCCTCGGTACCGATATCTGTCAATGTTCCGATTACTTCCCGGTATGGCATTGTATATCGCTGGGAAAGATAACGCATAGAAGCGGCCAATTCGCCGTCGGGACCGCCAAATTGACTCAAAATCACTTGGGCGATCTTTGGATTGGTTTGCGTGATTTTGACGGGATACTGTAATCTTTTTTCATAATTCCACATGAACTAACATCCTCCTTCCTGCCACGGCCATGGTTCATTGATCCAGTTCCACCTGTCTGTACAGGAGGTCATAGTCGTATCAATCGTCAGCGGTCCGTAATATTTTGCATATTCTTTGAGCGCCTGATTCCGAAGCTTACTGTATTCGTGGAAGTAGGCCAGCGCATTGGCATCGCAAGGATGAGTGTCAAGAAAAAGTTTGACATCATCTACGGCAAAACTGACACGGTTGATCAGGCAGAGAAGATCTTTGCGGCAAGGTGCGTTGTTTGTCATCGATTACAACCTCCCATCCCATGAAATGGTTTGTCGAGTTCTTCAAAGATGGTTCCCCGGCAAAATCCTTTTTCGGCCTCGTAAATGCGCTGCCAGATCTGCCATGGAACATAAGCCATTGCAAGTGGCGTGCCGTCCAGACTGTCTTCTCTGTCGCAGCATGGAGTTGCCTGCGGGCGGGAAACATATTGTGTGGAAGAATATCTTCCATAGTCGGTTGTCTGCCTGCAGCCACAGTTATTCTGATGATAATTTTGCATATGGAAAGCTCCTTTCTTCTTCTATCTGATATTATTGTATGTTTTAGCAGAGAAACCGTGCGTTCACAGAAAGAAAACCGGAGGAATGGCAGAAACAGAATAAAAAAATTGCAATCAGTGAAGAGGAAGGGTATAATAAAAAAGTATGATTTGGAAACAGAACAAAAGGAGAGTATAACTATGTGTGGATTTACAGGATTCGTCGGAAATATTGACAACAAAGAGCAAGTGCTTGAAAATATGATGAATACGATCGTGCACCGTGGACCGGACAGTGCTGGACAGTTTCTGGATGAGGATGCGGCACTTGGATTTAGAAGGTTAAGTATCATTGATATTTCCGCAATTGGAGACCAGCCATTGTATAATGAGGACCGGACAAAAGTACTTGTATTCAATGGGGAAATCTATAACTATCAGGAACTTCGCGAAGAACTGATCGCTGCAGGACATACTTTTACGACACATACAGATTCGGAGACCTTGCTGCACGGATATGAAGAGTGGGGAGAACAACTTGTAGACCGTCTCCGGGGCATGTACGGATTTGTGATCTGGGACAGGGTAGAGAAGAAGCTCTTTGGCGCGCGTGATATTTTCGGAATCAAGCCGTTTTATTATGCACAGATGAACGGCACATTTTTATTTGGATCAGAGATTAAATCATTTGTGGAGCATCCGAAGTTTGATAAGGTATTTAATGAAGATGCGCTTGCAGACTATTTGTCATTTCAGTTTGTGCCGACAAACGAGACATTTTTTAAAGGGGTATTTTGTCTCCAGCCGGGACATTATTTCACATATCAGAATGGAACGCTTTCCATCAGCCGTTATTATGAACCGGATTTCCATGGAAAGACGGACAAGCCGTTTGAGGAGATCGTTGATGATGTGGAACGTGTGATGAGAGAATCTGTCAAAATGCATAAGATCAGTGATGTGGAGGTAGGTTCTTATCTTTCCAGTGGTGTAGATTCGAGCTATATGGCCTATTTAGGAGAAGTAGACCGGACGTTTACAGTTGGTTTTGGACAGGAACAATACAGCGAGATCAAAGATGCGAAGGAGTTTGCCGACAGCATCGGTGTAAAGAATGACAGTAAGATTATTGAGCCGGAAGAATACTGGGACAGTCTTTCAGATATACAGTACTATATGGATG
>UMEL01031434.1_pt1 | contig 13708 bp, 9 predicted proteins | sample 1964741 | NCBI WGS metagenome assembly UMEL01 (sample SAMEA4836019, study PRJEB28245) | human gut metagenome | biome: gut microbiome; material: fecal sample | place: Denmark | collected 2008
CAAGAACGGACAGCTCCCGAAGACATCGTCTTCTAGCTCCAATACAGCGGTGAACGGAGATGCCAAGACGGACGATTCGGAGGAGAATACTCGTGAGCAATCCGATAAGAATATCAATAAGTTCAACCGCTTGGTGGTATACGATAAGGAGCAGGAGCGTAAAAGTAAATACCAAAGTGAGGTCCGTGGGCGTGTACAAGACCGGAATGTCCATGTGGATCTGGAACCCCAGTTTGTCTTGACCTATTACGAGAAGGCGGATCCCGTAAAGAAACTTGTTTATTACGACAAGATGGTGGAGGATTACAATGGCCAGATGGTCTTGAAGCGTAAATTGCGTATCACGAACGAGGAGGCCGCTTTGACCGAGGACCAGATCGCCGTGCATTTCGCCTCCATCGACGAGTATTCGGCGGAGATCGAGCGTGATCCGAACAACGCTAACGCTTATTTTGGCCGTGCGATGGACTTCATGTTGGTGCAGGATTTCTCGGAGGCGATCAAGAATTTCTCGGAAGCGATCGAGCGAGACCCGTCGTTCACGATGGCTTATTTCAATCGTGCCGTGGAACGTTATAAGCAATTGATGTACACCCAATCCCAGCAGGCTAGCAAGGATACGTACGACTTGAGTGGCTCGGGAATGAACTTGAATATTGGTAAGTCCGCACAGTCGCAGGTAAACGCCAACACCTCGGTGGACCTCCGGAGCGCTATGCTGAAGGATAATAAGCGAGCCTATGAGCATGAGCAGATCATGAGGGATTACGATATGGTGATCAAGCTGAACCCGGGTTTTGTGTACGCTTACTTTAACCGTGCGAATCTGCGTTGCGCCCAGCGTGATTTCCGTGCCGCTATCGTTGATTACAACGAGGCGATCGAGCGGGACCCTGAATTTGCCGAGGCTTACTACAACCGTGGGTTAGCCCGTCTGTCGCAAGGTGACGTGAACCGGGGCATCGCCGACTTGAGCAAGGCAGGGGAATTGGGTATCTACAACGCCTATAGTATCATCAAGCGAATGACAAGCCGGTGATAACGCAAATTATTCGAGTTAAATGTTTCGCTGATAGAAAAGAAATATTAACTTTGTGGGCTGAATATAAAGAATTTTAGAGAATAGAATATGATAAAGATTACATTTCCGGACAATTCCGTAAGAGAATATGCAAAGGGAACGACTGCTATGCAGATAGCGGAAAGCATTAGTTCTCGTTTGGCACAGGAAGTCCTAGCCGCAAGCGTGAATGGGGAGGTTTGGGACTTAAGCCGTCCTATCAACGACGACGCTACGGTGAAACTTTTGAAGTGGGAAGACGAGGAAGGTAAACATGCGTTCTGGCATTCCAGCGCTCACCTTATGGCAGAGGCTTTGCAGGAATTATATCCGGGTATTAAATTCGGTATCGGTCCGGCGATCGAGAACGGTTTCTATTATGACGTGGATCCGGGTGAGGCCGTGATCAAAGAGGGTGATTTCGCTGCTATCGAGGCTAAGATGCTTGAGCTGGTAGCCAAGAAAGAAGAGATCAAACGTCAGGACATTACCAAGGCGGATGCCATGAAGATGTTCGGCGATAGAGGTGAAGAGTATAAAACAGAGCTTATCAGTGAGTTGGAAGACGGTACGATCACTACCTATACACAGGGTTCTTTTACGGACTTGTGTAGAGGACCGCATTTGCCGAATACCTCTTATCTGAAAGCTGTCAAGATATTGAGCGTAGCCGGCGCTTATTGGCGTGGCGATGAGAAACGCAAGCAATTGGTTCGTTTGTATGGTATCACTTTCCCGAAAAAGAAGATGTTGGATGAGTATCTGACATTGTTGGAGGAGGCCAAGAAACGTGACCACCGTAAGATCGGTAAGGAGATGGACTTGTTCATGTTCTCCGATACGGTAGGTAAGGGCTTACCGATGTGGTTGCCGAAAGGTACCGCCTTGCGTTTGCGTCTGCAAGAGTTCTTGCGTCGTATCCAAGCTCGTTATAATTATCAAGAGGTAATGTGTCCGCCGATCGGTAATAAATTATTGTATATTACCTCCGGCCACTACGCTAAATACGGAAAGGATTCTTTCCAACCGATCCATACACCTGAGGAGGGTGAGGAATACTTCTTGAAACCGATGAACTGTCCTCATCACTGTATGATCTATAAAAACTCTCCTCGTTCGTATAAGGACCTGCCGTTGCGTCTCGCTGAGTTCGGTACGGTTTGCCGGTATGAGCAGAGCGGAGAGTTGCACGGATTGACCCGTGTACGTAGCTTTACGCAGGATGATGCTCATATTTTCTGCCGCCCCGATCAGGTAAAGCAGGAATTCTTGAACGTAATGGACATCATCTCGATCGTATTCAAGACGATGAATTTCGAGAACTTCGAGGCTCAGATCTCCTTGCGTGACAAGGTGAACCGTGAGAAATATATCGGTAGCGACGAGAATTGGGAGAAGGCTGAGCAAGCGATTGTAGAGGCTTGTGAGGAAAAAGGCTTGAAAGCTAAGATCGAATATGGAGAGGCCGCTTTCTACGGTCCGAAACTCGACTTCATGGTGAAAGACGCTATCGGCCGTCGTTGGCAGTTAGGTACGATTCAGGTAGACTATAACTTACCGGAACGTTTCCAATTGGAATATACGGGTGCCGACAACCAGAAGCACCGTCCGGTTATGATCCACCGTGCGCCGTTCGGTTCCATGGAACGGTTCGTTGCCGTATTGATCGAGCACACCGCCGGAAAGTTCCCGTTGTGGTTGACTCCGGAGCAGGTATGTATCATGCCGATCAGCGAGAAGTTTAATGATTACGCTTGGCAAATCGCACGTGAGTTGGGTAATCAGGAAATCCGTGCTATCGTAGATGACCGAAATGAGAAGATCGGTCGTAAAATTCGTGACAATGAATTGAAAAGAATCCCTTATATGCTCATCGTTGGAGAAAAAGAAGCAGAAAATGGTGAAGTTTCTGTAAGAAAACAGGGCGAAGGTGATAAAGGTTCGATGAAAATTGCTACCTTTGCAGCGCTTTTGAATGGCGAGGTAGAGGAAATGATGAATCGCTGGCAAAAAAGTAATGATTAAATAACTAATAACGAGGAGAATAAATCTTTTTGAATGAAGAATGACAATCTGAAAGAACAGTATAGAATCAACGAACGTATTCGTGTTCGTGAAGTTCGTTTAGTAGGTGACAATATTGAGACGGGTGTTTATCCGATCGCTCAAGCGCTGAAAATAGCGGAAGAGCAGGGGATGGATCTAGTCGAGATTTCACCAAATGCTGCGCCCCCCGTTTGTAGAGTAATCGACTACCAGAAATTCCTCTATCAGCAAAAAAAGCGTCAGAAAGAGCAAAAAGCGAAATCTGTGAAAGTGGTCGTGAAGGAGATTCGTTTCGGGCCTCAGACAGATGATCATGATTACAATTTTAAATTGAAGCACGCTAAGGGATTTTTGGAGGAAGGTTCGAAGGTCAAAGCCTACGTGTTCTTTAAAGGCCGTTCTATCCTTTTCAAGGAACAGGGAGAAGTCCTGCTGCTTCGTTTTGCCAACGATTTGGAGGATTATGGAAAAGTAGAGCAGTTGCCGGTATTGGAGGGAAAACGTATGATTATCATGCTTACTCCGAAGAAAGCGGGCACTGGCTCAGCCCCGGCTGCGGCCGCAGCTCCGAAAGTTGTAAAGAAAGTGATCACGACACCTAAGCCTAAAAGCGAGGGTGATAAGAAAACAGAAGAATAAAATCCGTCCCTGATAGAAGGGAGGTTAAGTTTAATAATTAAAAATAATTGGAAAATGCCTAAGATGAAGACTAATTCCGGTGCCAAAAAGAGGTTCGCCCTTACCGGATCAGGAAAGATCAAAAGAAAACACGCTTTTAAGAGTCATATCTTAACAAAGAAGACTAAGAAGCAAAAGAGAAATCTTACTCACACGGGTTTGGTAGCTAGTGTTGACGTAAGCAACGTAAAGCAGATGCTTTGCATGAAGTAATCTTTATTCATTAAGCGAGTTTTATAACGATTTTTATTAACCGAATGCATTTAGCAATCAAGTTCATCCTAAGAGATGACGCTAACATTCAAAACAGATTAGAATTATGCCTAGATCAGTAAATCATGTTGCTTCAAGAGCAAAAAGAAAACGGATTTTAAAACTAACCCGTGGTTATTATGGTGCACGTAAGAACGTTTGGACCGTAGCGAAGAATACATGGGAAAAAGGTTTGACTTATGCTTTCCGCGACCGTCGTAACAAGAAACGTAATTTCCGTGCTTTGTGGATTCAGCGTATCAACGCTGCCGCTCGTATGGAAGGTTTGTCTTACTCTCGCCTAATGGGTGCTTTGCACGCTGCCGGTATCGAGATCAACCGTAAGGTTTTGGCAGACTTGGCCGTTAACCATCCGGAAGCATTCAAGGCTATCGTAGCTAAAGTAAAATAAGATTTTTGCTATATAGTTAATAAAGAGCCTCCCCGAAAAGGAGGCTCTTTTTTTGTTGTTTTTGTTTGGTTATGTCGATACGATTACATATCTTTGTAACAAGAAAAAGATAAACAGGGAATGAGTTAAGCCGCACTTGTTCGATTGGGAAACTCATCAGTTTATTTTAATTCCGAGACATAGCTCTTGTCGCCAATGGCGGGCCGCGCCCTTCGGGGTATGCTTAGCACGGCGGATTACAAAGGTGGCAAAGCACTCAAATCCTGTCATACGGAGTTTGTTCACATCTACAGTGCGGCTTTTTCAAATAGGGAAGAGGATCTTTAATTAGATTCTCTTCTTTTTTATGCGGTTCACGCAGGTAGTCTCGTTAGCTCATATAAGTAGTCTTCTGAGGATAAAGTGAATTATTTTGAAAATAAATTAGGTTTTATAGTTGGTAATCCAAAAAGAATGCTTTCCTTTGTACCAACAAACAAAAGATAGTTTGTCTTGCTCTTTATCTTCGAGTTTCTATTCTCAGTAATGATAATATATTCTTCTAGAAATCGATCTTCACTAACATCACTTGTTTTATTATTAATTTATTTTTAATTTTTTTCGTATGAATATTTACATTGGAAACTTGAGTTATCGAGTAAGAGAGTCTGATTTGCAACAAGTATTAGAAGAGTATGGTGTTGTTGATTCAGTAAAGTTAATTGTTGATCGTGATACTAGACGTTCTAAGGGTTTTGCTTTCGCTGAAATGCCTAACGTAGACGAGGCTCAAAAAGCTATCGAGGAATTAAACCAAGCTGAGTACGAAGGTCGTCAGATGGTTGTAAAAGAAGCAATTCCTAGACATTAATTTTAGAAGATATACATTTTAAAATAACTTTGAAGCGGGGAGACGATAGTCTTTCCGCTTTTTTGATATTGTCCATTATTGTCGTATATTTACGCACCAAGAATAACACAACTAAAAAATAAGTATTATGACGTTGCCAAAACGGTCTTGCATGAAAGTAACCGGACTTGCTCTCGCTTGCTCCTCGCTACTTTTTTCCTGTGTTCCCAAGGAGGTTCCGCAGGTGAATTTAATCCCTAAGCCGGCCCATATCGAGGTGACTGGCGGTTATTTCAAAGTAGATAGTAATCTCGTATTCGGGGATGATCAATCGGGTACGATCCGTTACGTGGTCGATGAGTCTTTCAATGGCGGAAATCCGGAGGGATATGCGTTGAACGTGACCGAGAAGGGGATCGAGTTGAGAGCCGCCTCTAAATCCGGATTGTTTTACGGGGAACAAACGTTGCGCCAGCTGTATACGTCGAAAGGGATTCCTTGCGTATCGATCCAAGATAATCCCCGTTTCCCGTATCGTGGCTTGCATCTGGATGTCTCCCGTCATTTCTTCCCGAAAGAGGAGGTGATGAAGTTATTGAACGTCATGTCTTATTATAAATTGAATACGCTTCATATGCATTTGACGGATGCCGGTGGTTGGCGTATCCAGATGGATAAATACCCGAAACTGACTACGGACGTGGCTTTCCGTACGGAATCCGATTGGCAGAAATGGTGGGATGGAAAGGATCGCAAGTATCTGCCGGAAGGAACTCCGGGGGCATATGGCGGTTATTTTACGAAAGAAGATATCCGTGAGATCGTGGATTACGCTACGGCCCGGCATATTAATATAATACCGGAAATCGAATTCCCGGGGCATTCGGACGAGGTGTTCGTGGCGTACCCGGAGTTGAGTTGTGCCGGCAAACCTTATACGACGGGTGATTTCTGCATCGGCAACGAGAAATCGTTTACGTTCATGGAGGATGTATTGTCCGAGGTGATCGAGTTGTTCCCTTCCGAATATATCCATATCGGGGGAGACGAGGCCGGGAAGGGAGCTTGGAAGACCTGCCCGAAATGTCAAGGCTTGATGCGCCGGAACGGGATGAAGGACGTGGATGAGTTGCAGAGCTATATGATTCATCGTGCCGAGGAATTCCTGATTTCCAAAGGCCGCAAATTGATCGGTTGGGATGAGATTCTGGAAGGGGGCTTGGCTCCGGAGGCTACCGTCATGTCTTGGCGGGGCGAGGAAGGGGGAATCAAGTCCGCCCGCATGGGACACGACGTGGTCATGACACCGGGTGGTTATATGTATTTCGATTTCTATCAAGCCGATCCGAAGACACAGCCGTATGCCATCGGCGGTTATACGCCGATCAAGCGGGCGTACAGTTATAATCCAGTGCCTGTGGATTCGTTGACTGCCGAGGAAAGTAAGCATATCCTAGGGGTACAGGCGAATACATGGACGGAGTATATCAAGGATGAGAAGCATCTGGAGTATATGATGTTCCCTCGTGCCTTAGCGGTCGCCGAGATCGGATGGACTCCGCAAGAGGATCGTAGTTGGGAGGATTTTAAGCCTCGTATGAACGCGAATATCCCGGTTCTGCAACGGATGGGTATCAATACGTTCACGCTCTCGGACGAGATCGAGACCACGATGGAGGTAGATACCTTGCGGCGAGAGATCAAGGTCATGTTGGATGCGGAGAAATATCCGGCGGAGATACGTTACACGACAGACGGCTCTATTCCCGCCGCCTCTTCCCGGGTCTATAACGGCCCGATCGTGGTGAAAGACTCCGCTGATATCAAGGCCGCTATCTTCCGTGACGGGCAGCTTCAAGGAACGCCTACCGAGAAGAAGGTGGATTATCACCGGGGTATCAATAAGCCTATACATTATAATAGTAAGCTGTATAGCGGTTATATGGCGGGTGGCATGAACGCCTTGCTGGACGGCTACAGGGGAGGCTTGACTTATCTGGACGGTCGTTGGCAGGGTTATTTGAATGACTTGGATTGCGTGGTGGACATGGGCGAGGTGACGGATATCCATAAGGTATCGTCCCGCTTTATGCAATTGATCGGCCCGGGCGTGTACCAACCGGGAGAGGTGGAGTTGCTGACATCGGAAGACGGGGAGAGCTATATCTCGCAGGGAGTTATCCCTACTACGATATCCAATACGGATAAAGACCTGTCTTTTCAGGAATATACGTTTAACGGCGATTGGAAAGCCCGTTATATCCGTATCAAGGCAAAAGAGGCAAATAAGGGTTTCATCTTTACGGATGAGATCGTGATCTGGTAAGTATGAATCAATTAATTATCAACTAAAATACATTTATCAAATGAAGAAACAGTTAATGACCTTCCTGTTGTGTGGCAGTCTGTTCGCTACGGCGCAGCAACCGGTAGATTATGTGAACCCCTTCATCGGTACGAGCAATTACGGTACGACGAATCCCGGCGCGGTTTGTCCGCAGGGTATGATGAGCGTGGTTCCTTTCAACGTCATGGGGTCGGAGAAGAACCGTTTTGACAAGGATAGTCAATGGTGGTCTACTCCTTACTCGGCAGACAATAAATTCTTTACGGGATTCGCCCACGGCAGCTTGAGCGGCGTGGGATGCCCGGAGCTGGGAGGTTTGCTATTGATGCCGACGACGGGCGAGTTGAACGTGGACTATAAGGCTTACGGCAGTGAGTACAAGGACGAGGTGGCTCATCCCGGTTATTATAGCAATACCTTGACCAAGTATAATATCAAGGCGGAGGCTACTGCCAGCATGCGTACGGGCTTGAGCCGTTTTACCTTCCCGAAAGGGGAGAGCCATATCCTCTTGAACCTAGGCGAGGGCTTGACGAACGAGACCGGCGCTACGGTACGTATCGTGAATGATACGGAGATCGAGGGGAGTAAGCTTTTAGGTACGTTCTGCTATAATCCACAGGCCGTATTCCCGGTTTACTTCGTGATGAAGGTAAACAAGGCCCCGAAGAAGATGGGTTATTGGAAGAAACAACGTGAGATGAAGGGGGTAGAGGCCGAATGGGATATCTACTCCGGCAAGTATAAGTTATATACCAGTTATACCCGTGAGATGAGCGGAGACGACATCGGCGTATGGTTCGATTATGATACGGACGAGGGCGAGGCTATCGAGGTGAAGATGGGTATCTCGTACGTGAGCATCGAGAACGCCCGCCTGAACATGAATACGGAGCAGCCCGGCTTCGATTTCGACAAGGTCCGTACGGCGGCTAGCACGATGTGGAACAAGGATCTTTCCAAGGTACAAGTGGAAGGAGGTACGAAAGACGAGAAAACGATATTCTATACCGGTATGTATCATTTGCTGATCCATCCGAATATCCTGCAAGACGTGAACGGCGAGTACCCGATGATGGAGAGCCTGAAAGTAGGCCATACCACCGGAAACCGTTATACGGTCTTCTCCCTGTGGGATACGTACCGCAACGTAAGTACCCTGATGACCTTGCTCTATCCGGAGCGTCAATTAGATATTATCCGTACGATGCTGGATATGTACCGGGAAAACGGTTGGTTACCGAAATGGGAGCTTTACGGACGTGAGACCTTTACGATGGAGGGCGATCCCTCGATCCCGTATATCGTAGACGCATGGATGCGCGGCTTGCGTGACTTTGATGAGCAAACCGCTTATGAGGCGATGCGTAAAGGCGCTACTACCCCGGGAGAGTTCAACCTGCTTCGTCCGGACGCGAACGATTATTTCAGCAAGGGCTATGTTCCTTTGCGTGAGCAATACGATAACTCCGTATCTCATGCGCTGGAATATTATATCGCCGACTGGAACTTGGCTAATTTCGCTCAAGCCTTGGGTAAGAAAGAGGATGCCAAGTTATTCCGTGATCGTTCTTTAGGTTACAAACATTATTATAGCAAGGAGTTTGGAACACTGCGTCCTATCTTGCCGGACGGCACTTTCTACTCTCCGTTCGATCCGAAACAAGGCGAGAACTTCGAGCCTAGTCCCGGTTTCCATGAGGGCAACGCATGGAATTATACGTTTTATGTTCCTCACGATATCAAGGGACTGGCCAAATTGATGGGAGGCGATAAGAAATTTGTCGATCATTTGCAGAAGGTATTCGATGACGGCAATTATGATCCCGCCAACGAGCCGGATATCGCTTATCCTTATTTGTTTAGTTATTTCAAGGGAGAGGCTTGGCGTACTCAGAAGTTGGTCCGTCAGTTGTTGAAGGATTGCTATCATAACGCCCCGAACGGTGTCCCGGGTAACGAGGATACAGGCACTATGTCCGCTTGGGCTATTTTCTCCATGATGGGCTTCTATCCGGCTTGTCCGGGCGACGTGAACTATGTATTGACTTCCCCGACTTTCGATAAGGTTACGATCCAGCTCGACAAGAAATTCTATCCTAAAGGCGAATTGGTAATCGAGTCTAAGCATAGTAATCCGGAAGCGATCTATATCAAGGACGTTTTCGCCGGCGATAAAAAGCTAAAGGGCTACACCATCTCGCAAGAGGACTTGGTAAATGCCGGAACCTTGCGTTATATCCTCGAGGATACGCATAAGTAAGCCAAGATAAAGATATACCGAATTTGATATTTACCGGACGCAGATGACACCGACAAGCACGGGTGATCTGCGTCCGGTTTATTTTTTGATATCCTAAAACCATTTGATCTTCCTGAATATAAAAAAGGCCGTAGCGGATAGCAAGATCGAGAGCAAGATGATAACCACGAAACCATGCGGCATATCCTCCATGTAGATCGGGACGTTCATCCCGTAGAAGCTAGCGATTAATGTCGGAACCATTAAGATAATGGAAAGTGATGTCATACGTTTCATGATCGTGTTCACGTTGTTGGAGATGATAGAGGCGAAAGCGTCCATCGTACCCGTAAGAATATCGCTATAGATATTTACCGTGTTATGGGCCTGTTTCAACTCGATCTCCACGTCCTCCACTAAATCCTTGTCGATATATTCCGGCTCTTGGAAAATATTCTGGAGCTTGGCCAGCATCACCTCATTCCCGCGGATGGAGGTGTTGAAGAATACCATGCTCTTCTCCAGCTTCATCAACGCTAGCAGATCCTCGTTGCGGATGCTTTTCTCCAACGCCTTTTCCGCCTCGGTGACGGCGTAATTGATTTGTTTCAGGTATTTAAGGAACCATACGGCCGATGAGTGGATCAGCCGGAGGATCAACTCATACTTGTTTTTAATCTGGAGTTCCTTCCGTTGGGTATAACGGATGAAATCGGGGATCAAGTCCGTCTTATGGTAACATACGCTTACGATGATCTCATTGTTCGTGATGATACCGATCGGCACCGTATTGAACGGGATGTCATGATCTTGGTTCTGCAACGGGATACGTAAGATGGTAAGCAACCAATTCCCCTCGTACTCGATACGGGGACGTTCGTCCGTATCGGCTATATCGCTCAAGAATGATTCGGGTACGTTAAATCGATCCATCAAGAATTGAAGATCTTCGGGAGTCGGGCACTCTACGTTTACCCAACTGTTAGGAAGCCATTGGTTCTTCTCCACATAACCGGCCTCACAATAAAGAAATTGTCTCATTATTGCCTCCTTTCGTGTTTAATCCGAGCAGAGGATCAATGAAACCCTCCGCCTCGTTAGTTCATACTCTGTTCTGTTTCTAGCGGGATACTGTCGTCCATAATTTGAAAATTACTTTTTACGGGTGCAAAGATAATACTTTTTTACGTAAGTAAAGTTATGTCGCTGTATGCTGACAGCAATATTGTTGCCAGTTTACGTTAGCATAGGCTTACTTCTCTGAGAGTATTGCGATACTTCTGGTAATAGTACTGGAGTACTTTCATGGAAGTACCCGAGTACTGCCTAAGAAGTACTCCAATACTTCTTAGGCAGTACTGGCCATCTATTCAATCCCGCATTTCCCCTCTTCGTTGAAGTAGAAGAAGAGCCCGGTATCTATGCTGACCGGACCATGGATACGGCTTACGGCGGGTTCCCATGCGGGCATCAACCGGAGTACCCGTAAGGCTTCATCGCGGAACTCATCATAGGTTTTCCCCGTATCGCGAGGATACAGTATATTCTCGGGTAGGCTTACGGGATTCTGTAACATTCCTAAGGAATCGATCGTGAAGGAGTAGAAGAGTCGTACCTTCGTGCCCGTACCTTTGTAAGATTCGGGATAACGCAGGTTCTGTTCGAAGAAACGGATCATGGCTTCTCTTCCTCCCTTGAACTCGGCCATGGGGCGAGGCTCGTGGAGCCGGCTGGCGAAGCGTGTGTATTCCTCATAATCTTCCGGGTTATCGGATAGGTAGAACGTGGCGGCCAAAGGATAATGGACGATGCCGGCGCCCTGTCCGGTGATGACGGTCTTATGCACCCGGTACAATCCCGGTGGATTTTCCTTGAGCTCAGGCATCAAGGTGGCCGAGAAATCGTCTCTTGTCTCGTTTGGAAAGATCGGATAGCCGATATCTACAAAAAAGTTGGGTTGCGGGACCCCTTTCCATGCCTTCCCGTCGAAATGCTCGATGAAATAACTTTCGCCTCCCATCCCTTCTAGGTCGGTATGGTTGGTGATGGCGATCTCGATCCGTTCGATGTTGGTTGGGTAGACATTCGGGCTTACTCGCATGGAGAAGTGGGTGGTGTCCTCGCAAAGAGATTCCTCGGGCGACCGGTCGTAAGGGCCTCCGCCGATCCGGATGAGGGGCGAGTCGAATACGTACGTCTTAAATGCTTTTACATACGGAGCTTCCACTATGATAAGCTGTAGGAAGACGGAGTCGTCCGTGTTCCAGAGGGAGGCCATGTTTCTGCGGATCTTCCGGAGATGCGGGGGAAGGGTATCGTATTCCTTGCCGAAGAACAATTCTATGCTGTCCCGTATCTGCTTGGCGGTCCATCCTTCCGTGGAAACTGAAGATGCGGCATGGGTATCAGTCGGTAACGGTAGGGAATCTTGCCGTGCTATGGATTGGGAGTCGGCTGAGTAGTCGCTACTGTTTTCCCCTTTCTTTTGTTTGGTATGGCAGCCGTATAATAGGCAGCCGCCCATGATAACTAATCCGATAAAATACGCTTTCATGATTCGACAGGTTTTAATTCCTAAATATAAAGAATCTTTTTCAGAAATGGGTAAAAGATATTACCTTTGACTCCCCAAATAGAAAGAATGATGGCAGAAGGAACAAGAAATACAGGAAGAGGAAGGAAAAAGCCTGTGGAGATGCTCCCCGATATGGGGCGTCTTCAGCCACAGGCCCGTGAGTTGGAGGAGGCTGTGTTGGGTGCGTTGATGCTGGAGAAAGACGCGTACTCGATCGTCAGCGAGATCTTGAAGCCGGAGTGTTTCTATGAGAAAGCGCATGAGAAGATTTATGCCGCTATCGTAGACTTGGCGTTGAGCCAGCGTCCCGTGGATATGCTTACCGTAACGGAGCAATTGAAGAAACGGGGAGAATTGGAGGATGTAGGCGGACCGTTCTATATCTCTCAACTTACCAGCAAGGTGGCCAGTAGCGCCCATATCGAGTATCACGCCCGGATCATCGCCCAGAAATATCTGGCGAGGGAGTTGATCTCTTTCACGGCGATGATCCAAGGAAAGGCATTTGATGAGACGCTCGATGTAGAGGACTTGATGCAAGAGGCGGAGGGTAAGTTGTTCGAGATCTCTCAACGTAACGTAAAGAAGGATGTCACCCAGATCAACCCCGTCATCAAGGACGCTATGGAGATGTTGCAAAAGGCGGCTCTCCAGAAGGAAGGTCTGAGCGGATTGCGTACGGGCTTCGAGGGGTTGGATAAGATGACTTCCGGTTGGCAGAATTCAGACCTTATCATTATCGCTGCCCGTCCGGCCATGGGTAAGACGGCCTTCGTCCTTTCCATGGCGAAGAATATGGCGGTGAATTTCAATACGCCTGTCGCCCTGTTCTCGCTCGAGATGAGTAACGTGCAGTTGGTAAACCGTCTGATCGTGAATGTCTGCGAGATACCGGGCGAGAAGATCAAGAGCGGACGCTTGGAGAGCTACGAGTGGGAACAGCTGGACTTTAAGATCAAGGAGCTTTACGATGCCCCGATCTTCGTGGACGATACCCCGAGCTTGTCCGTCTTCGAGCTGCGAACGAAAGCCCGTCGTCTGGTGCGTGAGCATGGCATTAAATGTATCATTATCGACTACCTTCAGTTGATGAACGCTAGCGGTATGAACTTCGGTAGCCGTGAGCAGGAGGTGAGTACGATCTCCCGCTCGTTGAAGGGATTGGCCAAGGAATTGAATATCCCGATCATCGCCTTGTCGCAGTTGAACCGTGGTGTGGAAGCCCGTCAAGGCGTGGAAGGTAAGCGTCCGCAGCTAGCCGACTTGC
>UMEL01022834.1_pt1 | contig 13695 bp, 12 predicted proteins | sample 1964741 | NCBI WGS metagenome assembly UMEL01 (sample SAMEA4836019, study PRJEB28245) | human gut metagenome | biome: gut microbiome; material: fecal sample | place: Denmark | collected 2008
TTCGCCATCTCTTCCGCTTGTTTAGTGAGCAAGGCACATACACAGGATAAATCATGTAGTTCTTTCGTTGAAATTGTAAATCCTGTTTCAATCAAACAATTTACAACAGCCTGTATCTTTTCGATAGTGTTTTCGTCTTTATGACGTAATAGAACCCTTTCAAGTCCTTGTTTTTTTATTTCATCCATATCTTTTGATTTATGCCGGGTAGATCGTCCGAAGCAGACCTACCCGGTATTGGGTTATACAATCTTTGCTAACGCTTTAATTAACTCTTTTGCTGATTCGTTAGTCAGACATACGGAGATGGTTCCATCCTCCGCAATATCGTCCGCCTCCAGATTTCCGATCTCGAAAATCGGTTCATCGATATGTACACCATCTTCTTTGGCATGATGAATGGAAAAATCGTGTCCTGAAAAGTTGTGTAATGACATCCCGTTTTCCGGTACTCCCCTCGTGCTAAGTTTTAGTAAGCGGATTGCCAAATTAACGGCTTCTTCCTTACTGATACTACATACCAAATTGTTATCTTCTGTCAAATCTGATTCAGGATCAATTTCTCCAAAAAGAAAAGTAATCTGTTCGGGTAACCTTTCCTTTCCCTTGTGCGTAATGGCGCACGGTGATGTCTTTTGTACACTGAAATTTAAACCGTCCTGGTTCACGATTGAATAAACTTTATTTTCCATAACTCTAAAATTTTGATTGTTAATAATTTATTTAATTTGAAAATGTCTTTTGCATATATTTCAATACTTTCTTCATTGCGTTCTCGCCATCTCTGATACACCAAGCTGTGTCACCAAATTGCGATGTACTGGGATAGGATTCATAAACCTTCCCGTTTGCGTCTTTCTCTAAGTTCGACCGGAACACCTCAAAATATACAATCCCTTCCGGGGTGGATCTTCGGTAACAGTACATTCGGTTGCTTTCATTTTTAGACACAAATTCGAATGTGTCACCAAACTTTTTAAATTTGTCCTTTAATGGTGGACGTTTTATGTTCTTTAATCTTTCCATATTTAAATAATGTTTTTGTATTAGCGACTTTCTCTGCAAAGATGAACATCTTATCATCTCACAAAAGAAAACGGCTTAAATCGCTTTATTTGAGCTGAATATATTTTTTTGCTCGTTTATCTCTTCCAGACCAAACTCTACTCTCGGATTCCGGCGGTCTATCCGCTTCTCCGCATGAATCTCAAAACAAAGGCTGTCGTTTGTAATTGCCTCAACCATTTGCAAGCAGTCAAGAATCGTTTTTAGAGCATTATCCAAGTCGAAACGAATATTTCCATGCCAAACACGAATAAATAGCTTGAAACGACCGGAAATGCGCTTTCCTCGATACTTCTTGCATTGTAGGCAGAAGGATTTCTCATACTCCCTGATTCGGTCGTTTTTGATGATCCGTTTCTGACCGTCTTTGCCCGGTACGGCTTGATAGTTGTTTGCTTTCGCTATCACTTGCCCGTAAATTGTTTCTATTTCCATAGCTAGAAGGGATCAGGTTCAACATTTGCCGAAATGGGTATATCCTGTAAGTCATAAAAGTGAGTAGTCGGAGCATCGAATTTGCAAATGAACTTCATTATCCCAATGTTTCGGCCTTTGGCAACATCTATCATTGCCGTACCTTCGGTGTCTACATGGGAAAACTCTCCCGGATATGGTTTGCCTTTCACCTCCGGACGATAAATCAACATAACCACATCGGCGGCTTCTGCTATTTGTCCGCTATCACGTAAACGGGCTATAGAGGGAACCGGGTTATCTTTGTCTCTGTTGAGTTGCGATAATGCGATAATCCAGATATCAAGCTCTTTTGCTAGATTTTTCAAGCGTCGTGCCACGTCGCCCATCTGTTGCTCCTTGTTGGCTCCCTTCATGTTTACGTTGAGAATCTGCAAGTAGTCCACGGCTGCCCCGTCTATATCGTACTTCCGTTTCATGTACCGGATAGAGTTTATTATACTGTCTATATTGCTGGTACTGTTATCATCGAAGTATATCGGAAGATGAAGTAACCTGGCTAACCCCTTATCAAAGCTTTGTAACTGGGAGCTTGTTAATTGGGAGTACATGATTTGATTTGCCGGTACTCCGCTCTCAATAGAAGCCAAACGGGACGCAATTTGCTCTTTTCTCATTTCCATTGAGTAGATTATACTCTTTGTGCCTGAAAGTGCCGCAAACCGCAAAATAGACATTAACAGGGATGTTTTACCCATGCTTTGCTCTGCCGCAATGATTATCAAATCGGATTTTTGCAATCCTCCTGACCTTCTATCAAACTGATCGAACCCGGTAGGCGTTCCGGTTAATGATGTCTGACCGGAAAGATTGCGGTTCACTTGTTGGTGTACTCCCGTCAAACCATCCTTTAGCGTGTATATGTTGTCCGAAGATTGCCGGAACATACCGGATAGGGATTCGATGGCTTTTGTCTGCACCTGTTCAATATCTTCCTCTTCCGAGGCGGAATGTTTCAGAAGAAACAAACCTATCTCCCTGAATTTGCGGTGTACACTCAAATCAAACAAGCGGTTTACGTATTGATTGAAATCAAGCGTCATGCCATCCAGGCGTTTTAATAATTCGGCCACATTGAAAGATATTCCCATTTTATCAAGACACCCTTTTATTGCGATTGGCTCGGGATGATCCCCACGGGATATAATTGCAAGAATAGCCCGGAATATGTTGCGGTTAAATTCGTCATAGAAACAATCTTCCGTCAGATTCTCCGGTATCTCCCCATTGGATAATACAGGACTGGTTAATGTGCCTAGCACTGCTTTCTCACATTCCAAATCATACAGCGGGCATATATTGTCTATCAAGATTTTCTCTGTCTTTGCCATGATTGTAACAGTTTAAAATTATCGTTCTCCGAATTTCTTCTTCAATTCGTCTAATGTACTACGATATACATTAGTCCGTTTCTTGGGGAAGTCTTTCCAGTTGTTCAAGCTTTCAAGAACATCGCTAATTTCTTTCTTGGTGTATTTGGCAAGAAGCTTTTGATATTCCGGCTCTGTCATTTGCGTTTTTACCTTCAGTACGAAAGGACAATGTTTTTCTAGCCATTGATTGAATTTTATAAATTCTTCGGATGGAGATGATAAAGAAAGCTCGTCTTTCTTTGATACGATAGTATTTTCTTTAATATCTACTTCAGTAGATACAGTATCAGTAACAGTATCAGTAACAGTATCGGCTTTTTTGGGTTCTTGTAAACCCACTGGGTTTTGTGGGTTATTGGGGTTTTTCTTTGGTCTCCCTCCTAGTCTCCCGTTTTCTCTATTTCTTCTGACTACCTTAGAATTGTACAATTCTTTATCATAATCTATTTGCTCTTTTATAGAGAAAAAAGTAGAGAAAAGAATCTGCTCATCTGTGGGTAAAGCACGATTTACGATATATTCATCTACTGCGTCGTGGATTTTGTGTCGTAATTCTGCTGGCATTTTCATCAACATCTCCGCCCATCTCTTGTAATATATGATTGAAATCCACTCTTCCTGTTTACTCATTGATACCTCCTTCCCAGTCAATAGACATTTGCCGTTTGTCCGGCTCTAACCAATATAGTTTTCTTCTATCGTCCAGACGGACGTCTTTAATATCCCAGCCTTCATCATTACGGAGGGTGGAGATTACACGTCTGGCATCATTCGAATTTGTTTCAGCGTTAATTTCTTTTGCCGTTACTTTTCGACCAGATAAGAAAATAGATCGCACCTGTTGGATTATTCGAGATGATTTGCTATCTTTGTTTCTGGATCTATGTTGGAGATTGGCAGTCGTGGAGGCTGCCTTTTTCTTTTCTTCCATAGTCACGCCCTTACTTATTTATTGAGAATTGCATCAATTTCAGACTTTTTGTAGAATCTCTTTCCACCAACTTCTGCCGGAATTAAATATCCAGTTTTCGCCCATCTCCATAAAGTTGAACGGTCTACATGAAGTAATGATTTCACTTCATCAGGTGTCAAATAAGTCTCTTTTTGTTTTGCTGAAATAGAAGTTTCTAACTCTTCTTTAGTGGAACGAATCAGATGGTTCGCAAATTGTACTAAATCATTTGCGCCAACTGTTATAGATACATTGGCTCCGCTTTGAATAATTTCTTGAATACTCATAACTATTGCTCTTTCAATTCGTCTTTCCCCAATAGGTAGCTACTGCTATTGGTTGTTTGACGAAAGCAAAGTTAGTGTTGTGGCGTTGTGGTAAAGGTGAGGTAATTTAAAGAATTTACTAAAAAAAATCCCGCCAATATTATTAAATATTAGCGGGTTACACACTTTAACATTAATTATATTGTGGTTCGATTGTGGTCTAAGTCACCGAATAGCAAATATAATATCATCTGCCCAAGATTTTACATTTGCCCCACTACATTTTGAGGGTGTCAAATTTATACTATTTGCTGCCTTTTTATACCACTCTTCAGGGGTTACATAATCTTTAATTATACTAATAACGAATGAGGTCTTTGCTTTTTTCGTTTCCTTTTCATTATATATACTAGAAAAATCAGCCGTAGAAACAGCCTTTATAAACTCATCAAAACCTATTTTAAAGGCGTCCCCATTACAGAAACCATATATTTGTGTTAATTTATCAATGTTATATTGATAATTAGATGGCTCATGCAGCGATTCTCTTACCTTGCCATTTGTTTTAACAAAGCGTTTGTTTCTAAAATTATTATATTCAAAAAATTCAGGATCGCAATCACTATTTTTTTGCATATAATCCACAATATCAATATTAAAATCTGCGAAAATTTCTATCATAACATTCATAAATGAGATTACACTATTTTCTGCAAATGTTATATCATATCCCTTTTCATCAATCATTGCTAGGTTATCGAGTGTATTGAATAATTTTGAATCAAATTCTTTTGCAAACATACTAGCATAAAGAATACGATCATTAGCAGCTAAAGAAAATAATTTATTACGAAGTAATTCTACGCATTGAAACTCTATATCTAACGATACATCAGGAACCATGTGTCCTAAAGGAGTTTTCTCTTCTTCCCAAAGCTTCATCAGTCCTTCAGGTATTTCATCAGGGCTAATTAAATCCGTAAAGTTATTTATTGCTTCTTGAATTGCTTCCTGTGAAATTTCTTTGCTATCACGCACCTTGCTTAAAATAGAACTAATATCTTCTCTTTTGAGAATTTTATCAAGAAATTCCGGTAATTCACATTTTCCCCTTTTTGTATATCCTATCAATATATTATCAATAGCCTCGAAAAACACTGTTAGTACTTCCATTTTTACATCATTTTATAAGTTTTATGTCTATTATTTAAATCTCATTAAACGTTATAACCCTCACATCCAAAAGCTGCACACATTAGAATAAAACGCTCTTTTATCCCCATATTAGTGTATCGGTTTACTGCACTACTATTTTTCGCATGAAGCCCTGCGGCATATTTATCGATTTGCACTTTATTCATCAAATCTACATGAGTTTTCCGAGCTAATTTGCTGCTTGCTATTTCATAAATTGGCTTATACTCGTTTGTACTCAATAATGTATTAAATATGGCAATTTTACGCTCTATTCCACAATATTCCAACAATTTCTTTATTTGATAATTATACCCTGTCTCTCCATTTCCATCCGGATAAAACGGCAATAATGCATTTTTTGAAAGTTCCCCTTTGTACTTCATTATGATGTCATAAGCTATCCTAATTATAGGTGTTCTTATTTCGGTTCGTATAAGCCCATCCTTATGTGTTTTTTGAGGTAAATAATGAATGTAGGGTATTCCTTCTTCAATTCCGATATTATCAAAAGTAAAACGTCTAAAATCTCCGACACGACAACCAAAGCAACATTGTACAATAAATATATCTTTTACTCGCTGCAATGAATCCGGACAATCCTTTACTAAAATGGCATTAAATTCCGCTTTTGTAAGAAATACCGGCTCATCATATTGCTGCTTCATAATAGCCTCTTTTTCCTTTCCTATTTTCCGGAAGGGCGAAACCGGGATAATATCATTTCGTTCTAATTCAACCATAAAAGCCTGAATTAATAAAAGCTTTTCGGCTATTGTATTTTGGCTTCTTTCCTTTGAAGGTCTGTTTCTATTGTTCATGTCAACATACAGACCGGGATATTTATCAACCAAAGTATGTTCAATACGCAGGAACTCACGAAATTTGAGGATCATATCTTTATTAAATACTTCTACCGGTTCTCCATCAATACCATTAATGATGAAAAAGCGGTTTAGTTCCCGTATTACTACATCATAGTGTTTCTTTCTGCCTGCGCCTATAACGCCAGTATATAACCAGCCATTTACGTAACGTTGAAACATTTCACATAATGATTCTTTTTGATCTGTTACATCATACTTTTCAGGATGGAGATGTTCATCTATCAACTTTTCAAGCTTATCGCTTGTCAAAGACTTATCTCCACCATATAGAGATAAAATTAGCTTCTTCCTTTCACTTATAGACGCATTGAATAATGTTCTTTCTTCCAGCTTTACCAAGCTTTTAGCTTTATATTGCTCGTTCTTGGCATCCCAAAGTGTAGGAAGCACCATAAATTCGGACTTATGGAATAATTGCACATCTCTTCCGTCAGATAAACGAAATCTAACATTAACTTCTTTATCCTTCCGCCCTGTTCGAATAAATGCTTTTACGGTAGTCATATCATAATTATTGGTTGTGCAAATATACTAATATCGCACAACATATTTGCAAAATTGCACAACAAAATAAAATGATATGCAACACTTATTTCGATAGACACACTGATAATCAGAAGTTTTAAGTTATATAACTATTTATGAGATTTCAAAAATCGAATCGCAGCGGAATCACAGTTAACATCCGGTAACAGTTAAATGTTATCGGATTTTTCTTTTTAAATAGCTGATATTAAACATCTTACAGTCCGACCGGTATCTCCAACAAATACCAGACAACAAACAATAATGTCCAGGCAAACAAGATAGCCAGTGAATATCTCCAAGTATATTTAAGCAAAGCTCCATACGTAATTCGCTTGTCATATTGCCGCATATAAGTCAATACCAAAGGCATATAAAACAAGAAAGGAGTGATTGCATTGGTCGAGCTATCCCCTATGCGAAAAGCACATTGTACAATGTCCGGAGTAATCCCCATTTGCGCAAACATCGGAATAAATATGAAAGACATAAAAGTCCATTTAGAAGTAGCAGATACCATAATAAGATTGACAGTTGCTGTAAACAGGATAAACAATACCAAAGCAGCCAATGGAGCAGGTTCAAAAGAAGAAAGCAGTTCCGCTCCCATGATGGCAAGGCACTTATCCAGATGTGAATACTCGAAACATGCAAACATCTGTGCTGCAAAAAAAGCAATTACAAAATAGACACCAAGAAGTTTCATGGGTTGCGTTAACCCTTCTATGACGTCATTATCCGTACGATAACGACCGGAGCTGAAGCCGTACGCCATTCCTGTGATACCGGCCCCCAATGAGAGAAGAAACAAAATACCTGCAATAAAAGGTGAATGCATTAAACCACCGTTTACCCCACGTAGAATCCCGTAAGAAGAAAAAGTAAGCCACAAAATAAGAGCCACATAAATAGCTGCCACAACAATGGAGATCATAATAGCACGCCGTTCTTTGCGGGACAGAGGCCGGTAAGCTTCTACCTTTATCCCTCCTTCATAATTCCCTAACTTAGGAATAAGCCATTTCTCAGTCACCCAATAAACAATAGCAGTAATAACCACCGTAGAAGCACTCATAAAGAAATAATTGCAAAGAGGTTCGGTGTTCCCTTGATATCCAGTCTGCGCCAAAGCAGCCTCTTGTGTAGTATGAGCTAATAACGGGTCCATCGTACTTAATACAATATTGGCACTATATCCACACGCAACGGAAACATAAGCCGTTACAATTCCAGCAATCGGATGGAGACCTACCCATTGGAACAACATAGCCGCAATAGGCAACAAAATTATATACCCACCGTCACCAATGGCATTCGATAATAATCCCAGAACAATTACCCAAAGAATAATTCTCTTTTTCTCTTTCCTGTTCCCCACCCCCAAACGGATACACGCATTAATAAACCCGGAATGTTGGGCAACCCCAAGTCCGAACATCGCGATGATTACCATCCCCAAAGGAGCAAATCCTGTAAAATTCTTAATTGCGTTGCGCAACCACCAGCGAATACCTTCCGGACTCAACAAACTTTGCACACGAATGTCTTCACCGGTTTGCGGTAATGTCACCTTTAACCCATAGATATCGCATATCCATGAAAGAAAAACCACTGCCATCGTCAACAGCATAAACATCGTAGCAGGATGGGGCATACGCCATTTTGTCTTCATCGCTTTTCAGGATTTATTCTTCGTCAGCTTTCCTTAGTTATTCATCATCAGGCTCCAGATTATCCAGATCAATAATGCGCAATTCCAATGCACGCACAGCCAATCGGGTAGCATTCACCCCCACCCGCTCTCCATTCGGGAAAAGACGTCCGATAAGGTCATTCTGCCGTTTTTCCAATGATTTCACGCCGAAGGGCATACCTTTCAGATTTGCAATCATCTCCTTCGTATATCCTAATGCCAAATGACGGAGAAAACGCTCGTCATATTCATCAATATCATAACTGATAACCGCCTCCTGACGTTTTGCATCATTAGCGACAGACTTCTTAAAACGGTCTACAATCTTTTCTAGAATCGGATAATTGAACACTAGCTTCTTTCCATCCATTACAGCCTGTACATCCGTTTTAGTAAGCAGCTCTCCTGTCTTGAGAATAATTCCATCGGCACCGGCATTCAACACATCCACCCATAATTTCTCATTCAAGATCTCACCGGTGAAGATCAGCACACGAACCCCCTTATAACGTTTGAATATATTCCGACAAATATCTACTCCGATAGTGGTAGAGCCCCCCAGCCCCAGATCCAGCAAAACCAAATCAGGAAGTTGGGCTTCCATCAAGGGCCAGAATTCATTCTCTGTCATGGCGGTACCGATCACTTCCGCATTCGGTATTTCGTGACGGAATATCTCCTCCGTGCCTTTCAACTCCAATTTTACATCCTCTACAATAATTACTCTAAATTTCTGTTCTTCCATTTCCTTATATCTAAACTTTTATGTGTTTTCCTTATTTTATCTACGCGGTACAGTAAAATAAACCGTAAATCCTCCATCTGCAGCAGGTTCGGCATTAATACGACATCCCCTGCGTCCTGCAAATTCATCATGATCGCGGATAATCTGTTTACATACCAAATATTCCGTACCACGCAACTCCCCTTTTTCACCGGCAGTCATACGTGCCAGATTCGGATAAAACAACAGGTTCAGTTCCTCCATACTCTTCTCGCGTCTTGTATCCGTAAAAAGAAAGCGAATATATTCATCATCCTGCCGTGCCTGCAAACGCAACAGACCGTCTTCGTGAACCGCCAACGCTTCGTCAATCAGGTTTTCCAATAGGAAGCGCAACTGATTCAGATCTCCTATCACTTTTGCGTCCACCGTTCCTATCTCCAGTTCTATCCTCTCCGTCCGGTTCTTCATTGACTTTCTGAAGTATTTTCCGGCAGTATCCAAAAGTTCCTGTACAGGAATCACCACCCGCCGGAAAGTAACCTCTTCCAACTGACGGGAAGCGCACGAACTTAGAATCGTAAAGATTCCTTTATAATATTCAATCAATTCGGTCATTGTCTCCACAGCCTCACGTTCTTCCTTCTCTGAAATATTCTGCATATTGAGCCTACCGACAATTTGTTTGATCTTATTCGGATAATAAATTGTTTCATGTTTAATCGTAGACAGGCAATTATCCAATACCATATTTTGTACATGCAACATACTGTCTTCCCAAAGAGCACGTCGTGCCTCTTCATGCGCCGACTCAATATCCCGATATTTCGTAGCCAATTTCACCACCGCATTAAATATCACAATCGCCACATAGCGTGCCACCAATTCAAACAACAAACGATCTGTTTCCTGCTCCGACCCTTCCCTGCGTTCCAGATAAAGCACACCCACACACTGGTGTTCTCCTCCCGCTTCCACCTTCAATGGAATAGCCAGATAATGCCGTCGTTCAAGATATTCACCGGAATCAAAACATTGCTGTACCATCTCCGGCATCTCCTGACCGGGACATGAAGCGTATTCCAGCCTATGCGTCGTTTCATTATACGCTGCAATACCCATCCGGTCAATCGTAAGCAATTCATTTACAGACCCGAATGCTTCATCCACTATGCGTTGCGGGATTTCCTTTAGCGTACTCTCCTCTCGTTGGAGTGCTTCTGCATCCTCTTGCTCCTGTGGTCTGACCAAAGAGGCTGCAAACACTTTTTGATTTATCTCGAGCACCTGTTCAAGATTCAGTCGGTTCTGCAGCCGCTTGCGCATATACAGAAAATAGTACCCGACCAACAAAACCACCAACAGGACAAAACATAAAATGATCCCCACCGTCTTGTTCGTATTCGAACGTTCCAACTGCTTGCAATATGCCTCCAACGTCTGATCTTCTCCTTGCAACTTATACAAATCCGTAAATGCCGAATTATTATAACTGTACGCATCCAGTTGTTTCAAAGCCAGAAAAGCGACTGCCGCTTCGTTCCTTATGTCCAGAATCACATGATAATCCGAGTCAAACAACTCATTCCACCAACTAATCTCGGCAGGTATCCCCTCACCAACCAATTTCATATAACGATGCGGATGTTCCGCCCGTGCATATTTCTCATAATGCTCGTTCAATAACATCATAGCCGAATCGATATACTGCAAAGCTAGTTCATATTCTTCATCCACATTAGCAAAATATGCAGCATTTGCATAGTCCGACGCAGCATCCAGCAAATCCTCATATACCGAATCCGTAACCACAACTATCGAATCTCCTTCCTGCAACATGGGGGAAATAGAATCATGCACACACGACACCATCCCTACCGGAAGCAACAGGCAAAGCAATACACCGACTATCTTACGTATCCCTAAAGGCAAACGAAAATAGAAACGACTCCCCTTACCCAATTCACTTTCCACATTGAAAGCACACACACGGAACAAATCATTCGTCTTCTTATATTTCTCAATGATTCCCTTACAGTTCATTAATCCGAAGCCACTCCCCTTGTTTTCTTTCAGTTCCTCCGGATCCTCCGCATTCTTCATCCCGATTACGCGCGAATCATACACCTTCTCACCAATGATACGCTCCACATCCTCCGTTGAAATACCTCGTCCGTTATCTTCTACGGAAATCTCCACATAAGTATCCGTCATACGTGCGTATACCTTGATGTTCCCACCTTCCGGAGTATATTTACGCGCATTCTCCGCCAGCGTATTAATCATAAACAGAGTCAATGCACGGTCGGCCTTCACCGTGACAACGGTCGGTTCAATCTCCAAAGTCTGTTTTTTCATCTCAAAGGCACGCCGTCCTTTCCCTACCAGTTCAAATAACTCATTGAGGCTGAATATCTCAATATTCAAGCTGAGCGTTCCTTGCTTCATTTTAATCCAGAGAGCCAGAATATCATTATATTCATTGATCGTAGTAACCAATTCGTCGATATACTGGTACTTCTCTTTCTTGATCTTTTCATCATCGATATATCCCCGTTCCGTCAACTTATGTACTTCATTCAGAATACGGTCAATATACGGATTGATACCATTTACGATAGCCATACAGGCTTTTTTTATCAAGTTCTGGCGTTTATTTCCGGCAATATGCTGCTCATAGATATACCGCTGTTTTTCCAATTGCATCCGCTCGTCACTCAATGCTTCCACCATCTGCTCATTGTCAGCCGCCCAAATAATATAAGGCTCCAATACGTGGACCAAAGCCTTCTCATCGCGGCTCAGCCGATATCCAGAGCACAACGTCGCCTTACCTTCCTCCGATATTTCCAATTTCATACGTCCCTTTCCAAACAACTGATCTATCCCCTGCTGAATCAAAGGGACATTCATTGGGATGGATGAAGTAATATCCCGGCAGAGTCCTAAAATCTGCTGCAAACGTTCCACATCCAACCGGTTTCTTATTTTAGAACGCTTATTAAAGAACCACCAGAAAATCACCACCAATACCAATCCGGCAATCACCAGAGAAAGGACAAGCGTCATCTGGCGCGAACCGGCTTCCAATGACACATAACGACTTTCCAGTTCCTTGTCCTGGCGGGTAAAATTCAAAATATCCAGATAAATATTCCGATTATAATCAGAAGCATATTTCATTCCGAGCCCTGCATACGATACACTCAATTGTTCCCGAATCCTTGAAATCCATTCAGGAACGGTCTTCACATTTTCCTGCGCAATCCAAGGCACTCCCGTATAGGTAGTATCGCCTTCTGCAAACGTATGCAGCTTATCCAGTGTATCCGCTTCATGATGATAATAAAGTATATGATGGCGATTCACACAATCCAATGCTTTCGTAAGTGTATCCAGCGCTTCCGAATATCGTCCGTGCGCATTCAGATATTTTCCGATAGAAACATACGCTCCGGCAATCTGATACAAGTCGTTATATTGGCGGAATCTCTCAAGCGCGAGTTGTGCCATGCGCAAAGGTAAAAGAGAATCTACCGGCAAAGCAAACTGCTCCAGCATATGTCCTCTCCTTGTCTGGAAAAACTCGAAACTATCGGAAGAAGCCATCAAGTTGGCAAGACCTTGCAAACCATTTCCTTCGAAATAAGGATGATTGCTCTGAACAGCCGCCCGCCAAGTATAATACAAATGATCAAACTCACGTAGTTTTCTCTCCTCCGGTGTCTTTGCTTCAACCAAAGAAGCGGCCCCCTTAAGATAATGATAGTAAAGCAATTGATTAGTATCCGCCAATGCTTCCTCTTCCGGAATATGACTGAGCGACGCAATCGCTTCCTGTCGTTGCTGAAGGTAATAGTAATAAATGGCGGAAACAATAAAGAACTCCGTAAAAGCATAGTCCAGCCGAAGCTTTTCGTGCCTGTCGGCAAACAAATCACTTTCCTCACGAATACGTTTCATACGTCTCAACGCACTGTTTCTGTAATCATAAAATTCTTTATTCATTGCCGTCCTCTGACAGATTTTCATCAGTCCGATATCGGCAATCAAAAGCTCAAGTTCGTTTTTAGTCAGTTTATAGACCTCTTTATGAGACGCTTCGGCACGGTCAAAATCCATATTCATAAAAGCCCAGAATCCCAGATTATTTAAAGCTTCCGCTTTCCCCGACTTATAAAAGTTCACCTTACTATAAGCCTGTTCGGCATATTTATAAGAAGAATCCAGATTTCGGTAACGATAAGCATACGCTGTTCCATTAAGCGAATCAATCAAACGCACCTCTTTAGTCGGCACCATATCAGTGCACGAGAAGAACAAAGAAAGAATTATCAGAATAGATAACGGATAATAAATAATCGATAATGAGCTATGCTGTGCCTCATTACCTATTCTTCGGACATTATTATTTAAAGAAATCCTTTTCATTATCCATCGTCAACTATCCATTAATTACGCAAATCTACAAATATTTCCGATAAGTTGGAGAGAAAATGATTTTTTATACAATAAGTCCTTCTAAATAATAAGAGAAATTCC
>UMEL01003063.1_pt1 | contig 13387 bp, 16 predicted proteins | sample 1964741 | NCBI WGS metagenome assembly UMEL01 (sample SAMEA4836019, study PRJEB28245) | human gut metagenome | biome: gut microbiome; material: fecal sample | place: Denmark | collected 2008
TCGGGATTTTGGTACTTACGTGCCAAAACACCTCGCGGGATAGCAGACTACTGAATAGTTACAAATTATTAATGTAAATATCAGGGCATATTCGAATAATCATTTCTAAACTTTTTCAAATATGCTCAGGAAAGGAACTTTTATACTAATGAAAACCAAGATTCAGGATATGACCTCCGGTTCACCGGGACGGTTGATCATTCTTTTTGCAATTCCCCTGATGCTGGGAAATATCTGTCAGCAGCTTTATACAATGGTGGATACCATGGTTGTTGGCCAGGTTGCAGGTGTGGAGGCTCTTGCCGCACTGGGTGCTGTTGACTTTCTGATGTGGGTTGTCACAGGAATATCCACAGGACTCACTCAGGGATTTTCCATCCAGCTCTCCCAGTATTATGGGGCAAAGGATTTCGAAAATCTGCGTAAATCTCTGGCTCACAGTTACCGGCTGACCGCATTCATCGCAGCCGGAGTATTGATTCTCAGCCAGTCATTTGCTTCGCTGGTATTAACAGGGCTACATACACCTTCCAATATTATCGGAATGTCTCTGTTATATCTGCGCATCATTTTCTGTGGAATCCCCGCCACAGCAGCCTATAATATGTTTGCCTCTGCCCTAAGGGCTATGGGAAACAGTAAAACACCGCTGACCGCAATGATCATCGCATCTGTGCTGAATGTCTCACTGGACATCCTTTTTGTGGCAGGCTTCGGATGGGGTGTGGCAGGAGCAGCAATCGCAACTGTGATCGCACAGAGCTTCTCCGCTGTTTACTGTTTCCTGATTTTACGCAGAATTGATATCGTTCATCTGACCAGAGCAGATTTTATGCCTGCCTCCGGCATGAATGCCCGCCTGATGAAGCTTGGTATTCCTGTTGTATTCCAGAATATCATCATCGGTGTGGGCGGTCTGGTAGTCCAGTATGTGATCAATGGCTACGGTTTCCTTTTTGTAGCAGGATTTACAGCTACAAACAAGCTTTATGGTCTGTTGGAAATGGCTGCTATTTCCTATGGATATGCCATCGTTACCTATGTGGGTCAGAATCTGGGAGCCAGAAAGATTGACAGGATCAGAAAAGGCGTCCGCAGCAGTATGCTGCTTTCCCTACTTACCTCACTAATCATTTCTGCTGCCATGTTTTTATTTGGAAAAAATATTCTCTCACTTTTCATCTCAGGTGAACCGCAGCAGACACAGCAGGTACTGGCAATTGCTTTTAAATACCTTTCTATTATGGCTGCCATGCTCTGGGTTTTGTACTTTCTGTACGTGTACAGATCTGCACTTCAGGGGCTGGGAGATACCTTAATGCCTATGGTAAGTGGTATGGCTGAATTCGTCATGCGTATCAGTGCTGCACTGATTCTTCCCCATTTTATCGGACAGGACGGTATTTTCTTTGCAGAGATTGCAGCATGGAGCGGAGCCACTGTGATCTTATGCATCAGCTATTATGTACGGATGCATAAATATCATTAAAACAAAACAGGCACATAGTCCCGGATATCCGGTATATGTGCCTGTGAAACGTGTAAAATTATGTAAGATTCTTAATCCATTTATATTTCTTATAATGTTTATAGACCACTGGCAGTTTAATGATCTCGTCCAGATTGAGTACAAAGTAGACAACCATAACCGGCAGTTTCAGGATAAATGCGCAGATTCCTCCCAGAGGAACAGTGATACGGCTGACATGGCATCCTGGCTTAACTTTCCCAGCATGATCGCATCACATGCTCCGACCAGGGCTGTCATGAACTGCTGAAGTGCGATCGGAAATGCCAGCCTGACTATTTCTTTTCTTAAACTTCGTTTACGCTCATCCATTATCTTTTTTGCTCCTGTATAAAATATTAATGATACTCATCAGTCAATTTTCAGAATCATATTCAGGATTCTTCTTGCGCTGCGACAGATTTCTTCTTCAGTAATAAAACCTTTTTCGTAAGCTTCTTTTATGCGTTCCGGATATCCTGCTGCCATCTTGATATCGTTTCCTGCCTTTGTTTCGCGATAGTGTTCTCCGAATGTCCACCAGTCTGTTGTAACCATTCCGTCGAATCCCCATTCATCCCGGAGAATACCTGTCAGGAGTTCTTTGTTCTCTGAGGCGTGGATGCCGTTGATCAGGTTATAGGAGGACATAATTGTATATGGATGAGCCTCTTTTACAATGATCTCAAACTGTTTCAGATAAATCTCACGGAGTGCTCTCTCTGATACTCTGGAATCAGAATCCTTACGGTTTGTCTCCTTATTATTGGCTGCAAAATGCTTCACACTTGCTCCGATATGCTGAGACTGGATGCCTCTTACCATAGCTGCACCTGTCTTTCCTGCAAGATACGGATCTTCAGAATAATACTCAAAGTTACGACCACAGAGCGGGCTTCTGTGGATGTTGCAGGCAGGAGTAAGCCAGATACTGATATTATTTTCTTTTACTTCTTCTGCTCCTGCTTTACCAACTTTCTCTACCAGTTCTTCATCCCAGGTGCTGGCAAGAAGTGTGGCACATGGCCAGGCAGTTGTGTTCACTCCGCATTTCGGAAGAATACGAAGTCCGGCTGGTCCGTCTGCAGTCATCACATTCGGGACTCCGTATTCCGGAAGATTTCCCATTCCAAATGTATTGGCACATCCTGTGTTTGGCTGTCCGCCAAGGAGATTGATACAGTCATCCAATGTCAGGATATCCATAAACTCATCCAATGTCATTTTACCATCTGCTACATCAGAGAAGCGAACTCCCTTGGAATCAAGAAAATCAAGAAAGTCTATTCCTTTTTGTCCTCTTGTATCAGGGCATGGAAGACCGATGGCATATTTATCCTGTCTCGGAAGTCCTTCTTCTTCCACATATTCACGCTGTGGAAGTTCCTCATAAGAACCGTCCGCAAGCATACGTTTCTGAAGATGATATGGTGCTGCCTTCCGGCTTAACTGCTCAGTTACTGTGTCTTCTTTTACTACATATGTAAAGTCGATCTTCGCTGCATCTCTTACATTTGTACCGATATAGATCGCATATTCTCCTGCCTCCAGAACATAGGCTGATCTGCATACTTTACCCAGATCATCGTAGGATGCCATCTGATCCACAGGAATTTTCAGGGTAAGGATCTGACGTTCACCCGGCTGAAGAAGACTGGTCTTTTTGAATGCCCCCAGTACTTTCGCAGGCTTTCCAAGTTTCCCCTGTGGTGCTCCGTAATAAAGCTGGATAACTTCTTTTCCTGCTGTTTTTCCTGTATTGGTTACTTCAGTAAGAACCGTGATCACACCGTTTTCTTCGGAAGCACCAGTCATCTTCCAGTCGAAGTCTGTATAGGAAAGTCCAAACCCAAACGGATAATTTACTCTTTCCGCTGCACCCGGAATTGTTTCAAAGTAACGGTATCCCACATAGATATCTTCTGTGTAATCTACATAAAATGCAGACTCATGGAAGTTTGCTGTGGATGGATAATCTTCCAGATCTTTTGCATAAGTATCGGATAATTTACCGGATGGATTAACATCACCACAAAGTATATCTGCTGTTGCAAGACCACCTTCCATACCGCCCTGCCATGCCATCAGTACTGACTGGATCTCATCACAGTCTCTGAACCATTTCGTGTCCACGATACCGCCAACATTCATCACTACGATTACATGTGGGAATGCTTTCTTTACTTTCTCTACCATGGCATTCTCTGCATTTGTCAGGCAGAAATCACCGTTTTCAAAAATCTTCGCTGACAACTCGGAGTTTCTTTTTTCCTCTCCGTCAAGAACGTATCCATCCTGTGCTGCTTCACATTTTCTGTCCCATCCTTCGCCTGAAAAACGGCAAATGGTAATTACTGCAGTATCTGTATATTCTCGCGCTTCATTCAGAAGTTCATCCGGGAGCTCCGGCTCAACTGTCATACCTGGTACTGCACCATCTGCGTATTGTTTCTGAATATCTTTTTCATAATATTTCGCAAGTTTATCGAAAACTTCTACTTTTCCCTCATCCTCTTTAATCTTCATGCCCTCATAAAGATTACGGATATATTCTACAGTTACATCGCCACTTCCTCCGCCGCCTTTTACGTAGTCTACAGTACCCTTACCAAAGAATGCGACTTTCGTCCCTCTCCGGATCGGAAGTGTATTTTTCTCATTTTTCAGAAGGACCATTCCCTCTCCTGCTGCCATTCTGGAAAGTGCAATGTGTTCTTTACTTCCTGTAACTCTCCGTCCATCTTCTCCCAGCGGAAGCACCGGCTGAAAAAAGCTTCTCTGCCATTTTGCCATTATTTTAATTCTCCCTTAATTCTCCTTAATCAAGCAGATAAAATCATCCGCTTCGCTACTTGCCTGATTTGGTTAAAGTTCTTCCTTCAAAAATGCAAAAGGTTCTTCATCCCGAAGGAAATGCATAAGCTGATATGCACACATGATTGCTACATTTTCTTCACGCAGAATCCTCTTTACTTCTTCTCTGTCAGCAAGTACAACTTCAATTTCCTCTGTGTCTTCCTGTGCATCTTTACTGATTTCACCTTCCGCATATCCATAAACAGTTGCGCAGGATTCATCTGTCATGCCAACCGTTGTGAAATAAGGTTTCTCAAATGCAGGATCTACTTTCAGCGGTGTGAATTTCAGTCCTGTTTCCTCATACATTTCTCTTACTGCACCCTCATGGAATTCTTCGTTCGGTTCTACCAGACCTGCCGGAAATTCATAGATGTATCCGCCAATTGCGTATCTGTACTGACGTACCAATACAACCCTGTCTTTTTTCTCTCCGTAAAGACTGTAAATGATCACGCCATCTGGAGTATTTTTACCTGTTTTTATCTTTAATTCGTTAATACTCTTCGCGCGGGATGCCACGAAATATGACACAGGAGTGTTGTGAATGCTTGTTGCATTTAAATGGTACAAATTTAAAAATTTACAGTCTGTCAGTTTTTCAATATTGTGTATCTGTCCCATAATGGATACTTCCTTTCGCTTTCTATACCTTCGCTGATTATTACAGCCAATTTTCTTCTATCTCTGTTTTTAGTTCGCAAAACATCTGATAAAACTCTTCTTTTGCATCAGCTATAATTCCTAACGCAATTTTCTGATTGTAAGAATGTGTAACATTATTTCTTGCCTGCAATGCACGAAGCCACTGCTCCTCATCTCTTATCATTCCTGCTTTATAGGCAGTCTTCAGAATGATTTTCGGTGAACCTGTTGCTCCCTCTGCATATCCATGAATCTCCAGTATTTCTTTCATCATTTTCCATGACTGCTCAAAACAAATTTCATACAATCCTACGAGTCCGGTAATCACTACATTATCATATGGTTCTTCATAATTATAAATATCTTTCATGTTAGACAGTGCATTGCAGAAATTCTCATATTTTCTCATACAAAATCCTCCCTTCCTTCTCTATAGATTCTCTTAATTCATCCTGCATGTCACGATCAAGATTTACAATATCATACTCCAGAAGAGTACTTGTCTCTTCATCCACATCTAACGCAAACCTTGCAAAATCTCCTCCTGTGACTGCAATATCTATATCACTTGTTCTTCTGAAATCCCCTCTTGCTCTCGAACCAAAAAGAATTACTTTTTCAATATCATATTTTTGCGCAAGGTTTCGGATTTCTTCTATAACTTCCGGTCTGATTCCTGTATCATTCATTTTATAAACCTCACATTCCGATGTTTATATCGTCTGTTTTATCTTACCATATTATCGTGTCTTTTTTAAGTCTGTCTGAAAATTTCCGTAATTATTTTTGCACATAAAAAAAGAACAGCCATAGATTTTTCATCATACGACTGTTCTTCTTTTTTATTTATTGGATTGCCAATTTATTCTTTATCAGATATAAAATCAATCTCCCTTGAGAACTACACGGATTCTCTTATAGATCAGAAATACGATCAGGGATGTCAGAGCATATTTGAATATGTTGAATGGGAAAATGATCATTGCTGCAAATGTAAGAAGATTATTTACAGAACTGTGTACTGCACTTCCCATTTCGATAAATGCTTCTACCGGCATTCCAAAAGCCTTTCCGTATGCCGGAAGTAACACGAATGCATTGATAAAGCATGCAACTACTGCTGTAAGTACGGTTCCAACTGCCATTCCGATCACTGCATGTTTTCTGCTCTTAACAGATTTATAGCGGTAGATCAGACCTGCCGGAACTGCAAATGTACATCCAAAGATGAAGTTTGCCACATCGCCTACACCTGCTGTCATAGAGCCCTTTGTTACCAGATGCACAAGAATCTTCACCAGCTCGATCAGTACACCTGCGATCGGTCCCATTGCAAATGAGCCAACCAGTACCGGGATTTCTGAAAAATCCAGCTGATAAAAAGTCGGTGCCAGGAAAGGAAGCGGAAACTCCAGATTCATTAAAATTCCTGCGATAGCGCCAAGCATGGCTATCTGTGTAACGGTTCTCGTCTTACTCCTTGCCATCGCATTTCCATTTCTTAATACCTGTTCACTCATACTGTTTCTCTCCTTTGAAATTATTCTTTATGGATATGTCTCATATCCTGTTAAAAGAAAATTCCACAAGCTTTTTATATAATGAAGATTTTCTTCAACATATAAAAAACCCCGGATCATATCCGGGGTAATGAGCACGTATGGTAAATATCGCGTGTTCTTCTCTCATCCAGACTATACTGTCGGTTCTGGAATTCCACCAGATCAGCCGCCGAAGCGGGTCGCGGACTATAACCGCCGGTAGGGAATCTCAGCTGATGCTGATCACCACAACCCCGAAGAATTTTCTTTTATTTGCGTCTGATTATACTACATACAGGCATTTATTTCAATATCATTTGTGACTTTTTTCTGAGTTTTATTTCCATTTAAGTTACTGTTCACTCCGTTCTCAGTAACACGCTTCGCGATGCACAGAATTTATGCTAATCGCATAAATTCGCGCGGTATATCTCGGGTTTTCTGTGACCTTCGCTCACAAAAAACACCTCGCGGGATATTACCAGTGAACAGTAACCCATTTAGTCAATATTGTTAACCCTACAGCCCGCTAATACAACAACAAGCGTGTCTCCACCCTCGGTATTCTCAAATGAACTGGTTCCAAGCGGCAGACCGGTTACTTCTACTGTATCATCCTCGAAAACATCATCCAATTCTCCATTATAATAAACAGAATACTGCTGTTCTTCTCCATCTATCAGATTTAGCCATGTCAGATAATGTCCTTCTTCCATTTCCTCTTCCTGAACCTGTATTACGTACGCGTCCGAAATTCTCATCAGCTTATCACCATATCTGGATGGATTTTTGTTGATATGGCGAAAATCCAGTTCTGCATCTATCATTTCATCCGGTATTACCAGTTCTGGTGAAGCAGGGAAAAAATCATCATGTTCTTCCAGAAAAGTTTCCGCCTTCTCCGTTAATGTATACTCTGTACTGCATTGATCCTGCATATATGTATACAAATCCAGTGCTGTATAGCTTGCACCTGTATTCTCTGAGGCATATACATTTAAACTGTCCAGAGGTGTTACTCCCTGTAAAATAACCGCCGATAATGCTGCTATTGCGATCCTTTTCATAATTGTTTTTGCTGCCATAGTTATCCCCTTTTCTTTTGTAACATTTACCATTAATTATATCTTCGCTCTTTCTTTAATATCCTCTACAAATGCTGTAGCTATTTTCTTTCTGTTGGAATATACAACCGCTTTGTTCCCGCTTCTCAGACATATCGTTATTTTATAATTTGAGCCTGCCCATATAAACAGAAGAACACATTCTGCTTTGTCACAGCATTTTCTTTTTCCTGTGTAGCCTGTGCTTGAGTTTCCAGTGCTTCCATATTACTTTCCCCTCTTATTTCAGTTTTTGCCGATCAATGTCTGCAGCAGTGCAATGGGTATTGTCACAAATCCTGCAATCATACAGATAATAAAACGTGTCATGTAGAAATATGTTGCATTGGAATAAACATACACTTTCTTAGACCACCATATCTCATTAGTCGCCCAGTATGCTGCCGCTATGTAAGCGATCATAAGTATTGCTGCCATAGTTTTCACCTCGCTTATGTACAATCTTCAGTAATTCATTTAGAGGATTGTTATAATTTACTCATCCTTTATTACACTCATTATACCCTTCTCTTGTCAGCTTTTCATTCACTGGCAGTATATGTTTTATGCCACAGCAACAATAGTTTTCTTCCTTATGATCGAGCATTATTTTGTTCCTTACAGTAACGTAGCCAACTATCGAATATAAAGTTTACAATCTTCTTTGATAATTGACGAATTACTGAGAATATGCTTTAATGGATTTAGGACAATAAGCGGGAATCCTCGGCAATTCAATTACCGAGATGAAAGCGCAGGATTGTGCATATCTGCACATTGAAATAATCTGATAATATAATAATCTCCCTTGATATTAATGCCGCAACCGACAGATAAAAAAGCGAAAATATGTTCGATTTTTATTGCGTATTTCTACTCATTATGTTATACTATATGTATGAAAGAAAATCTAATATATTATAGAACTTGTGTGTGTAATATCAACTACCATATGGTATGGTCGGTGAAATACCGGCGGAAGATATTAAATCAGGAAATTGAGGAATACCTTCAAGAACTGGTGCAGCAGATCGCTGAGGATAAGGGATTTACTGTTCATTTATTTGAATGTGGTGAAGGTGACCATGTCCATTGCTTTGTATCAGCTCCACCAAAGCTGTCCATAACAGCAATTGTCAAGTATCTGAAGGGGATTTCCGGCAGAAAACTGTTCGAACGTTTTCCGGAAATAAGAAACCAGCTATGGAAGGGAGAGCTGTGGAACCATTCCTATTATGTGGAAACGATCGGATCTGTATCTGAAGAAAATATCCGCCGTTATATTGAACATCAGAGCAAGTCGTATTAATTTAAAGCGGACTGTGAATACCGGTCCGCGTGACTGTCTGAAGGGGGGGGAAGAGGAATGCTGCTGTCACACAGAACATCTGTAAAAATCCGGCCGGAATATTCCAATATCATAGGGCATATGTGTTATGCAGCATCTAAACTCTGGAATATCTGCAATTACGAACGGCGTCATTATAAAGAACTGGGACTGGAAAAGTATCCTGACTGGTATTATCAGAAAAAAGTACATAAAGGAAATCTGTGGTATAAACAGCTTCCGTCACAGACAGCGCAGGAGACCTGCAAGCAGCTGGACAAAGCATGGAAATCTTTTTATGCCCTGAAAAAGGTCGGAGGGATCAAAAACCCAAATCCGCCCCGTTTTAAACAGGAAAATATACCGGTCACATATATGCAGATGGGGATCCGTCATGAGAAAGGTTCCGACCAGCTACGGCTGTCTCTGCCAAAGGATCTGAAAAGCTACATGGAAGAAATTTATGGGATCCACGAAAAATTTCTATACCTTGAAAATAAGATTTTCAGGAACATGGATCATATAAAACAGCTGCGGATCTATCCACCGGAAAACGGAAAATGCGACCTTATTGTTATTTATGAGATTGAAGAGCCGGAACAGCTTTCTCAGAATGGACATTATTTATCTATTGATCTGGGACTTCATAATCTGATGACCTGTTATGATTCCGGAAATGGCAGGACTTTTATTCTGGGAAGAAAATATCTTTCTCTGGAAAGATACTTTCATAAAGAGATCGCCAGAGTGCAGTCTGTATGGTATGCACAGCAATCGGAAAGAGGAATAAAATATCCAGGATCATCGAAACATATCCAGAGACTTTACAGGAAAAAGCAGAATGCAGGGAAGGATTATCTTCACAAAGTGACCAGATGGATTGCAGAATACTGCAGAAAAGAAGATATCAGCTGTGTGGTTGTGGGTGACATCCGAAATATCCGCAAAGAAAAAGATATGGGGCATAAGACCAACCAGAAGTTTCACAGCCTGCCATATAACAGGCTGTATATCATGCTGGAATATAAACTGAAACTGTATGGAATACAATTGATAAAACAGGAAGAAAGCTATACCAGCCAGTGCAGCCCGTTATCACCGGAAGTATCAAAAAGATATGCAGAAGCATCAAATCGAAAAGAAAGGGGCATGTATAGAACCAATGGAGTAAGATTTAATGCAGATGCAGTAGGCTCATTTAATATCCTGCGGAAATATCTTTCCGTATCCGGAAAAGAGAAAACACTGTCCGTAACCGGACTAAAAAATCCAGAAATAATAAAAGTAGCTGTATAGCCGAAAGGTAAGCAGTATTGGTGTTATGGACACACCCTGAAAAAGGCGGTATCCCGCCAGATTTCAGATGCTCTGGTAACTCAGTTGCCGAGTAGTTCACCATAAATACTTCAGGAGAACAGACTTAGTTCTCAACTACGCTTCTACACCAACGATACATGTATCATATCTCACAGAAAGAAATGGGGGAACACAAATGGGACTTATAGCTATCAGCAGTCTGATATTCTTAGGTGGTATGTATCTGATGATTGCATTTGCATGGTGGATTTTGCAGATCATTGCCAACTGGAGGATTTTTATCAAAGCAGGGGAAGACGGATGGAAAAGTATTATTCCAATATATGGCGATTATATTTCTTATAAAATCGCATGGCAACCTGCATATTTCTGGCTGACATTGGTTCTTGGAATCGTATCTTCCTGCTTACAGGGAACTCTTGAAACAAACGACAGTTTAATGATCTCCATGAGCATCGTACTGATCAAAATCATACTTGCCATAATCAGCATTATGTACAGTGTTAAGCTTGCAAGAGCCTTCGGCAGAGGCACTGGATTCGCCATTGGCCTCATCTTCTTACAGCCAATCTTCATGCTGATCCTTGGCTTCGGCGATGACAGATATTATGGAGCAGATAAATAGGTATACATTAAAATGAGAAGTTAAAGCGAAAAGATATATACTGGCAAGCACTTTTTATACTCTATCAGTATTCTCCTCTAATCAAAACAGGCAGGATTCCCATCTCCAGGAATCCTGCCCGCTTTTTCACTTATTCATATATTCACAAAACTTAATACAGCCCCATAATTGCCAACAAAGCAGTAATCACTACAAGGCTGCACAGAATGCTCACGCTGTTTGCACAGCTTGCCATTCCTTCATCACCGCCACACATTCCGGTGTAGGCAGGTGCCACTGCACTCATAGGAGCGAAGCACAGTAAAACGAGTGTCTGTCTGATAACCAGATCAAACGGTAAAACAAAATAGAAGATTACAGCACAGATTGCTGCAAAAATATGACGAATTCCGATCAGTTTGAAAATCTCACCCATGTATTCTTTCTTGAATTCGATATGGAACAGAAGACCTAACATCAGCATGGCAACAAATGTGTTGGCCTTTGCCATTGGCTCGATCAGTGTAAGAATAACCGGTGGTGTGTCAATATTTGCAACAGCCAAAATAAACATAACTACATAGGCTACCAGCGGAGGACTGGTAATCAGACGTTTTGCAAAGGATTTAAGATCCATTCCTTTTTTTGAACCGGAAGCTGCTGTATACTCTGCAACGAATGCATAAGTACCTCCGGTACACATAATACTGTTTCCTACATCGAACATACAGGCAGTAACACTTCCCATAGCCGGAAGGAAGCTCTGCACAAACGGCAGACAGAACGCCCCGATGTTAAATGCCGGAAGACAGAGCATATTTAACGCCTGTTCTCCTTTGGATTTTCTGCGTGTGATCAGTGCACCTACTGCAATCATAATTACATTCAGAAGAATTCCAAGTGCTGCTATTATCAGCATATTAAATCCCATATCCTCTATTGCAGAGAAATTGGTGATAATAGATGCAGGAAGTGTTACATAGATCAGAAATTTCTTAACTGATGCACCTGCATCTTTCGGCACAAAGCCTGTAGATTTCATTACAATTCCGATGATGATGATCAGGGTAAATGAAAAAGCCCTCATTAGTACTGAAAACATAAAAACCTCCCTTTCTACACCCGAAGCCGGTTTTTCACATATGAAAGGGAACGGTTCACGATCAGTTCCTCCGGAAAATCTACTTCCTTAAGAATTTTTTCTGTCCTGGTAAAATCACCTACATCCTCTTCTCTGTGTGCATCGCTTCCAAGCATAATCTCTACCCCATATTTTACACACAATTTCAAGATTTGTATATCATTTTCATATGCCTGAATACGAAATCCCCGTAGATTAAAAGAAAGTGATATTTTGGGCGTCACCTGGGGCAGTACTGTTTACCATATGATCAATTATCTCAATCCTTCCCAGAAGGTAAATGCAAAGTTCGTTACTCTTCATGGCAGTATTGCCTGCTGTGAAAATGAACTGGATGTACGTACTCTGGTATCCCGTATGGCAAAGGCATTCTTCGGAGAGAACTATTATCTTCTCACAGACGCTCTTATGAGCAGCAAAGAAGCCTCCCGGATCATGAAGGAAGAGAAGAAGAATCCGTTCTTGCATCTCCGGATTTTATGTTCACAGAGGATCTGGAGATGCTGAAACAGGAAAATGTTTCCGGAGATATTGCCCTTCGCTTCTTTGATCATGACGGACAGGAATGTAATACTACACTTAAAGAACGCATGATATCGATCAGCATGGAGCAGTTCAAAAAAATTGACCGCAAGATTTCCCTTGTATCAGGTGTGTCCAAAGCAAATGCTGTGTTAAGCGCTTTAAAGGGCGGGCTGGTGGATGTGCTGATCCTGGACTCCAATCTTGCTGAAGCACTGCTGAAACTTACACAGGAGTAATATTTTATGCCTGCATCTCTATAAAATAAACAAGAACCCTTCTGCCGACAATTTGTCCACAGAAGGGTTCTCTTATTCTTCATCCGCATGATAAATCCCAACATATCCCTGCGGTTCTACTCTGACGATCTGCTCGACTTCCTCTGTTTTCTCCGGGAAGTCCGCTTCTGTATGAAATCTCACACAGGTTCCGCAGGAGGAGCTTAAATCTCTTGGGACAGGCATGACTTCTGCACTCAGATTCATTGCCTGGCAGTTTCTTCGAAACTGAATAGCTCCATAATGGGAATAGAAGGTTGCTATATATGTGATCATTTTGTAAGTTTCAGCAGGATATCATCTCCCTGCTCTGTTGCCTGTACCTGATATCCCTGATGTGTTGCAAATCTGGATACATTCTCTTTTGCAACTACGTTATCAACCAGGATCTCATATTCTTTGTCTCCGGATTCCATTGCATTTTTTGCGCGGATCACAGGTTCCGGACAGGATAAACCTCTTGCATCTACTTTCTTCATTCGTCTCTCTCCTTTTAGAGTGTGTGTGAATTACTCGGTAACTGAGTTACCAGAGCATCTGAATTAA
>UMEL01034683.1_pt1 | contig 13362 bp, 10 predicted proteins | sample 1964741 | NCBI WGS metagenome assembly UMEL01 (sample SAMEA4836019, study PRJEB28245) | human gut metagenome | biome: gut microbiome; material: fecal sample | place: Denmark | collected 2008
AGAAAGAAGATCTTCAATTTTATGATCAAATATCTCTGCCCGATTTTTGCAGCCATTATTCTGCTTAGCTCGGTAGCTAATGCATTTGGGTGGATTTCCATGTAATGATTAATATTGAATGTGTGAACCCTCGTCAGTAATCTACTGGCGTGGGTTCTTTTGAAGAGGTGTTATAGAAGAATGAAACAACAACACATGTTCACGAATCGTATGATTCGGAGCCTTCTGATTCCGGTTGTATTGGAACAGCTGCTTAATTCTATCATGGGTACAGCAGATACGATGATGGTAAGTAATGTTGGCTCAGCAGCCATCTCAGCAGTTTCGTTGGTGGATTCGATCAATATTTTAGTAATTCAGGCATTTTCAGCACTTGCAGCAGGCGGTGCGATCGTCTGCGCACAGTACATAGGACAGCGAAATCAAGAACGTGCCAATGAATCAGCGAGACAGGTATTATTTATCATTACCCTGATTTCAATTGTTGTCAGTGCAATCTGTCTGGGGTTTAAGAAGCCGTTACTCCGGTTGATATTCGGGTCGGTGGAAGCTGATGTCATGAGAGCATCGGAGATTTATTTCTTTTATACGGCACTGTCATTTCCATTTATAGCGTTGTATGATGCGGCGGCATCTATTTTCCGGGCGCAGGATAATACGAAGGGACCGATGACGATATCTATGATTTCTAATATCATGAATATTGTGGGCAATGCAATCATGATCTGGGGATTTCATATGGGAGTAGCAGGAGCAGCAATTGCGACGTTGATTTCCCGTATTTTCTGTGCACTAGTTGTATTGATCCAGCTCAGAAGAGAACGACAACCGATTGTTGTGCGTGATTATCTGAAGATCCGTCCAGACTGGCCGATGATTGGAAGAATACTTGGAATCGGGATTCCGTCAGGTGTTGAGAACAGTATGTTCCAGCTGGGAAAACTTGCAATACAGTCTACGGTATCTACGCTTGGAACGGTTGCTATTGCAGCACAGGCAATGACGAACATTCTGGAGAATCTGAACGGAATCGCAGGTATCGGTGTCGGGGTAGGTCTGATGACGATAGTTGGACAGTGTATGGGGGCAAATCGCAAAGACGAAGCAGTCTATTATATTAAAAAGCTCTCTGTCATCGCAGAAGTTACGATTATCGTAAGTTGTCTGCTGGTATTTATACTGACAAGACCGGTTACGATGCTTGGAGGCATGGAGAAGACCAGTGCAGATATGTGCCGGCATATGGTTATGTGGATTACCATAGTGAAACCAATTATGTGGGTTTTGGCATTCGTTCCGGCATATGGCCTGCGAGCAGCTGGAGATGTGAAATTTTCGATGATAAGTTCCTGCGCAGTTATGTGGCTATGCAGATTCTGCCTGTCTGTATTGCTGATCCGCGGATTGGGATTCGGCCCGATGGGTGTCTGGATTGGAATGTTTGCTGACTGGACAGTGCGTGCAGTGCTCTTTACATGGAGATTCCACAGCAGAAAATGGTTGGAACATAAGGTGATATAAAGGTACGAGGAGGAACGATATGAACGAATTATACGAAGTTATTGAAGCGAAAATCAAGGCATCCGGCTATCCACGAAAGATATCAGGTGCAGAGGTGTATGATGATATCTGTGATCAGATTGATGGTAAGGAGAATGGAGAATACCTGTTGCTTTCACATTTTGAAGAGGGCGTGATATTTGAATATCATATTACAATTCATGATGAAGTTTTTAATCTGGGAGTTTTAACGATGAAAACTCCAGAGGGAGTCTTTGAAGTGGATTTTGATGCTGAATAATATTAGGAACACAGAGCTGTGATTAATCAAACAGATTTGATCAATCACAGCTCTTTCTATATTATAAGAGGGTATTATTTACCCCATACTTCTTCTGCAATTTCTTTTACAAGACGAAGTTTATCCCACTGTTCTTCTTCGGTAAGTTTATTGCCAATCTCACAGGAGGCAAAGCCGCACTGCGGACTGAGACACAGTCTGTCCAAGGGAATATATTTGGCAGCTTCGTGGATTCTTGCAATGACAGCTTTTTTATTCTCGAGAGCAGGAGTCTTGGTAGTGATGAGTCCAAGTACAACTTTCTTGTCTCCGGATACTTTTGAAAGTGGCGCAAAACCGCCAGATCTTTCGTCATCATATTCCAGATAGTAGGTATTTACGTGTTCTTCTCCGAATAGCAGATCTGCAACACCATCATAAGCGCCGGAACTGAAAAATGTGGAATGATAATTTCCGCGGCATACATGAGTGTTGATAATCAGATCGGTCGGTGCAAGAGCAACTACACGATTGTTTAAGTCGAGAATCAGTTTCTTATATTCTTCCAGCTGTTGACCGCTTCGGCCGGTGAGTGCAACGGCAAGTTTTGGATTTACCATGCCGCCCCATACGCAATCATCAAATTGCAGATTACGGCATCCGGCTGCATAAATTTCATCGACAAATTCACTGTAGGCTTTTACTACATCGTCAGCGAAAGCTTCCTCTGTTCCGTAGATATCCAGCGTAGTGGTGAGAAGTTCAGCACCTGTAAAGTAAGCATAGAACTGTCCCGGTGAAGGAATGGTCTGCTTTGCAATGGTATTTTCGTCCTCCAGAGCCTTGAGAAATTTGAAATGTTCTACGAATGGATGCTCTTTGACAGAAATCTTACTGATCATATAAGTATCATCAATCATAGCTGCTTCTCCGTCGAAGGTGGTATTACCATCTAAGGTTTTCTTGTGCTCGATTCCATTGAATCCCCACATGAAGTCCAGATGCCAGGTGGAACGGCGGAATTCACCATCTGTAATTACGTGATATCCAAGATCTTTGATCTTGCTGACCAGATCAAGGATGCATTCGTCCTCAACTTCTTTTAACTGTGACGGATTGATCATGCCTGATTCAAAATCAGCTCTGGCTTTTTTTAACCGCTCCGGGCGGAGAAAGCTTCCTACATAATCATATCTGAAAGGTGTTTGTAATGAATTCATTCTAATGTCCTCCATATAATATATTTTATAAGTTTCAAGTGATGTTTTTCATTATATATGGATAGAAGAAGATTGAAAAATACATAAAAATTCGTGTTATCCATAGTTTAAAACTATGGATAACACGATCAGATGAAATATTTTTTGAGAGCTTCCAGATAAGAGCATCCCAGTCTGCTGAGCATTCCTCGTTTGTGCGTGATGTATCCGATACGCATATCATCATCGACAGCCAGAGGGACTGCAATAATATCACGTCCATTCAGATTCTCGTCGATGACACCACTACATACAGTATAGCCATTTAAACCAATCAATAGATTGAATAAAGTTGCTCTATCCCTGACGCGGATATTTTTTCTGCGTTCAGAAGAAGAAAAGATTTCTTCCGAAAAATAAAACGAGTTGTGTTCTCCCTGCTCAAAAGAGAGATAAGGATAGGCTTCCAGTTCTTCATTGGTAATTACTGTATTCTGTGCGAGCGGGTGTGAATGGCTGATAAATACATGTGGCCTGGCAGTGAATAATGGATGAAATGAAAGATCATGCGATTTCAGGATTTTGGTTAAAACGACTTCATTGAATTCATTTAAAAACAAAATGCCAAGTTCGCTGCGCATTTTTGCCACGTCGTCAATGATCTCATATGTCTGGGTTTCACGAAGACTGAAATCATAATCATCTTGTCCGTATTCTTTGATGAGATCAACAAAAGCATTTACTGCGAAAGAATAATGTTGCGTTGATACACAGAAGTGCTTTTTGCCACCAGGTGTATGTTTGTATTTATCCTCCAAAATTGCTGCCTGTTCCAGTACTTGTCTGGCATATCCTAGGAAATCATCACCTTCCTTAGAAAGTGTGATGCCCTTGTTAGTCCGGTTAAAAATGATGATATTCATTTCCTTTTCCAGTTCATGTATTGCATTGGTCAGACTGGGCTGAGAAATATAAAGCTTGTTAGCAGCCTCTGTGATCGTACCGGTCTCGGCTACAGTAATGACATATTTTAACTGTTGAAGAGTCATGTGAACAACCTTTCTGTAAACGGCGGAGTTATTTGTTACTGCATCACATGATAGTATATATTGGGATGGAAAGCAATAATTAACTGGTTCTAGCTATCCCACAATTCCAGAAAAGCTTGTACCTCAGCAGGAAGTCTGCCTTTGCGCCAGGCGAGAAGTATTTCAGTAGTAAGGTCTGCGTCGGATACGGTGCAGGCTTTTAATTTATCCGAAAGTCCCAGCATGGAAGAAGGAAGGATGGCAACACCTAGTCCTTTTTCGGCCAGCGTCATAGCGGTGCGGGCATCTTCGCAGGCGTAATAAATGTCGAAAGCAAGACCCGCACGTTCAAAGACAGAGAGCATGTAGTTGCGGTAACGATGGGAGAGAATCAATGGCTGATCCAGAAGATCCTCTAAACAAATGGATGAGCGGTCACGGAGCAGTGGATAATCCGGAACTGCCATAACCAGCAGGCTTTCTTTTGCAAGGGTTCTTGTCTCGCATCCATTCAGTACAATAGGAGTCCGCAGTGTTGTCAGATCAATCTGTCGGTTTTCGAGCTGATCCTTTAAGGTAAAGGTAGAGCCTTCGTGGATATCAAAATGAATCTGTGGATATTGCGTTACAAAGCGCATCAGATAATCCGTCATCATGGATACTGTGGAAGGAGTCATACCAATATGCAGGGTGGCAGCCTGGCTGGACTTGATAACTTCACGCTTGGTCAGATCAGTGAGTATCAGAAGCTTTCCGGCCTGTTCATAAAGTGTTTTGCCAGCCTCCGTCAGCGTGATTTTCTTATGCCCCCGGACAAAGAGCGGCACCTGCAACTCTTCTTCCAACATTTTAATCTGATAACTAAGAGGCGGCTGTGTCATATGAAGTTCCCTGGCAGCACCGCTGATCGTGCCGGCATCTACGATTGCCCGAAAATATTCTAATTGCTTTATTTCCATAAAAGCCTCCTGAAGTATATAAAAAATATTGAATAATTATATAAAAACCATAATTTACATATAGAATACTGCATGTTATACTGAAAATCAAGAAGAAGAAAAGGGATGAATGTCAATTGAAACGAATAGATTTCGAACATGGAACTGTAACGGGCAATATTCTTGGAGCAGCACTTCCGATGCTAGTTGCCCAGATTCTGAATCTGTTGTATAACATCGTAGATCGTGTTTATATTGCACGGATTCCGGAAGTAGGGACAGCTGCGCTTGGAGCAGTTGGACTCTGTTTTCCATTGATTGTAATTATCAGTGCATTTGCCAATCTGTTTGGAACTGGTGGTGCACCGCTTTTTTCTATATTCAGAGGCAAAAAAGAGGAAACAAAAGCAGTTTGTGTAATGAATACATCATTTTCACTGGTATGCGTCTGTGCTATTCTGCTGATGATGATTGGACTTGTATTTGCACACCCATTGCTTGTGCTGTTTGGAGCATCTGATACGTCTATGATTTATGCATATCCATATATGATGATATATCTGATCGGTACCTTGCCATCAATGATTGCGATTGGAATGAATCCATTTATCAATGCGCAGGGATATTCGCTGATCGGTATGCTTTCAGTTGCTATCGGAGCATTGACGAATCTGCTGCTGGATCCGGTATTTATATTTCTGCTTGGTCTAGGTGTGCGAGGCGCAGCAATTGCAACGGTTCTTTCGCAGTGTCTTTCAGCAGTGTTTGTGATGTTCTTTCTTATGAAAAAAGCAGAGCTGAAAGTACGTTTCTTGCATAGAGATGAGTTAGCAGAGTGCAAAGGATATGCACAGAATATTGTAAGTCTCGGAACATCTGGATTTATCATGCAGCTGACGAACAGTCTGGTAACTATCTGCTGTAATAATGTGCTGTCTGTTGTTGGCGGTGATATCTATATTTCAGTTATGACGATCATATCCAGTGTCCGGCAGCTGGTAGAAACGCCGATTCATGCAATGAATGAAGGAACATCACCGATATTAAGTTATAATTACGGAGCACGCAGACCGGCAAGAGTGCGAAAAGCAATGGTGGTTATGGGACTTATGATTCTGGGATATACAGCAATTATGTGGGGTACGATCATACTGGCACCGGGAACATTAATCAGGATTTTCAGCTCGGATGCAGAGCTTTTGAAAGATGCAGTTCCGGCACTTCATCAGTATTTTGCCGCATTTATTTTTATGGATCTGCAGTATATTGGTCAGACGGTATTCAAGTCAATGAATAAAAAGAAGCAGGCAATATTCTTTTCCCTGCTTCGTAAAGTAGTTATCGTAGTTCCGTTGACCTATCTGATGCCATACACACTGGACATGGGAGTGACCGGTGTATTTATGGCAGAGCCGGTGTCCAATGTGATCGGTGGAAGTGTGTGCTTTATTACGATGCTTTGCACAGTGCTGCCGGAATTGGAACGGATGAAACACTGAAGAAAATAGCTAGAATGAGTCGGCTCTTGCAATTTTTATGATATAATGTAGTAGATTAATTTGAAAGGAATAAGGGATTAATATGCATACATTAAAGAAATTTATTCAATATTACGCTCCGTATAAGGGGGTATTTTTTCTGGATTTGATTTGTGCCGCTGTGATCAGTTTGGTCGATCTGGCTTTTCCACAGATTTTACGAACATTGACGAAGACATTATTTACAGAGAGTTCTGATGCGATTTTGCGGGTATTGACTCCGATTACACTCGTGTTGTTTGTTATGTATGTGATCCAGGCAGGATGCAAGTACTATGTTAGTTATCAGGGACATATGATGGGGGCACATATGGAACGAGATATGCGTCAACAGTTATTTGATCATTATGAAAAATTATCATTTTCATATTATGATCAGAATAACTCGGGACAGATGATGAGTAAACTGGTATCGGACTTATTCGATATCTCAGAGTTTGCGCATCACGGACCGGAGAATTTATTTATTTCGTTGATCAAAATCGTTGGATCTTTTGTATTTCTGTTCCTGATCAACTGGAAACTGGCGATTCCGCTTCTGGTGCTTGTGGCATTTATGCTGGTGTTTTCTTATGGGCAGAACAAGAAGATGCAGGCAACATTTATGGATAACAGGCGTAAAATCGGAAATCTGAATTCCAGCCTTCAGGATACGCTGGCAGGAATCCGTGTGGTACAGTCTTTTGCGAATGAAGATATTGAACGGGAGAAATTTAAAAAGAGCAATCAGGGTTTCTTGATCTCAAAGAATGCAAACTATCGTTGTATGGGTAGTTTTACAGGAGGCAATTTATTCTTTCAGGGGATGATGTATCTGATGACGCTGGTATTTGGAGGCTGGCTGATCGCACATGGACAGATGGAGCCGGAAGATCTGGCGATGTATGCGCTCTATATTGGCATTTTTATCAGTCCGATCCAGATTCTGGTAGAGCTTACGGAAATGATGCAAAAAGGTTTGTCAGGATTCAGAAGATTCTTAGATGTCGTTGAGACAGAACCGGAGATTGTGGATGCAGAAGATGCGGAGCCACTGGAAAATACCAAAGGGCATGTGCGTTATGAAAATGTTTCCTTTCATTATAATGACGATGACTCACTGGTTCTTGATAATGTTTCTTTTGATATCCCGGCAGGAAAATCGATTGCGTTGGTCGGACCATCCGGAAGTGGAAAGACAACCATCTGTTCACTGCTTCCGAGATTTTATGATGTATCCGGAGGACGTATTACAATCGATGGGAAGGATGTGCGGAAACTGACATTACAGAGTCTTCGTAATCAGATCGGATTGGTGCAGCAGGATGTATATCTGTTTTGTGGAAGTATTCGTGAGAATATTGCGTATGGCAGACCAGATGCATCAATGGAAGAGATTATTGAGGCGGCAAAGAAGGCTAATATTCATGAATTTATCATGGAACTTCCGGATGAGTATGAGACATTTGTTGGTGAGAGAGGAACCAGATTGTCCGGCGGTCAGAAACAGCGTATTTCTATTGCAAGAGTATTTTTGAAGAATCCATCTATCTTGATTCTGGATGAGGCAACGAGTGCTCTGGATAATGAAAGCGAGAAATTTATCCAGCAGAGTCTGGAAGAACTGGCAAAAGACAGAACTACAATTACCATTGCACACAGATTGTCAACGATCCGTAATGCGGATGAAATTCTGGTGGTTGCAGAAAACGGGATTGCAGAACGCGGAACGCATGATGAACTGTTGGCAAAAGGTGGGATTTACGCACACTATTATGAAATGTCATAAAGTGACGAGGTGTTACCATTGTGGAAATTTACCGTCAGGAAATTTAAGAGATTCCATTATATGACAACTGAATGGAAATTAGTATTGCTATTGTGCGGACATTTGCAAGGATTATGGCTTATGATATTATGAAGTAGAAGTATCCGAACAGGACATAGACAATCAGTTAAATCTCCGCACAAAGCAATAAAGGATATGAGTTAAAGCAGTCTTTCATTTATGATTGGCTGTTTTTTTATATTCAAAATTGGACGAAACCACATAAAATCAAGGTTTGCAAAAAAATCTCAAAAAATTAGCACTCACCTCTTGACAGTGCTAATAATAGGTGCTATAGTACAACTAGAACAAAGGAAGAGGGATAAAGAATCAGAGATATGAAGCCGACAGCATTCATACAGGATTCCGAATCACGATTCCAGAAGTTCCAGCAATCAACACCTCGGAATTTTCCGATTGTGCTAAATATATTATTTATCATTTGGAAGGAGATATGACTTATGATGATGCCTAGTATTTTTAGAGAGAACTTATTTGATGATTTTATGAATGATTTTGCATTTCCAGCATTTCCGAATGTGGATAAAGAGCTGTATGGTAAGCATGCAAAGAACCTTATGAAGACTGATGTGAAAGATACAAAAGAAGGATATAAAGTAGATATTGATCTGCCGGGATTTACAAAAGATGAGATCCAGATGCATTTGAAAGATGGTGTACTGACTGTAAGTGCAGCCAAGGGTCTGGATAAAGATGAGGAAGACAAGAAAGGTAACTATATCAGAAAAGAGCGTTATGCCGGAAGTCTTAGCAGAAGCTTTTATGTTGGCGAGTACCTTACAGAGGAAGATATTCATCCGAAGTATGAGAACGGTATTCTGTCCTTCGTAGTACCGAAGGAAGAGGAGAAGTCGGTAGAAGAAAAGAGCCATTATATTACCATTGAGTAATTGTAAAATTGTAGATGTAAGTATCAGATACCCCGCAGGCACCCGAACCTGCGGGGTATTCAAATACAGTAACAGAGTAATAATATGTATGGTGCCTGCGGATTTAGACTTTTTGACCCTGGCATCATAAGATAAATATATAGATGGGAGGGAGAGACATGTCAGCGAAGCGGGATTATTACGATGTCCTTGGTATAGATAGGACGGCCGATAAGAATACGATTAAGAAAGCTTATCGTAAGCTGGCGAAGAGATATCATCCGGATACGAACAAAGACAATCCACAGGCAGAAGAGAAATTCAAGGAAGCAACAGAAGCTTACAATGTCCTCAGCGATCCGGAAAAGAAGAAAATGTATGATCAGTTCGGTCATGCAGCATTTGATGGCACGGCAGGAGCGGGAGGCTCCGGAGCATATGGATACGGCGGACCGGGTGGAGGAACATATACGTACAGTGATCCGAATGGCACCTTCCATGAGTATCATTTTGAAGGCGGAGATATGGGAGACATGGATGATATCCTGAAGAATATCTTCGGCGGAGGCTTTGGCAGTGGTGCAGGACGGAGCAGCCACAGCAGTTACAGCGATTTTGGAAACGGCTTCCACAATGGAGGCTTCCATAGCGGAGGGTTCCACAGTGGAGACTTCGGTGGCGGATTCCAGGGAGGTTTTGGAGGTCAGTATCGAGAGAATGGCTCTGATACAAGAGCAGAGATAGATGTAACATTTGATGAAGCTGCATTTGGTGCAGATAAGATTATCCATCTGACGGATCCGAATCATAGCGGACGTGAGACATCACTGAAGGTGCATATCCCGGCAGGTATTGATAACGGTAAGAGCATTCGTTTGAAAGGAAAAGGAATGCCAGGTATCAATGGCGGCAAATCGGGCGATTTGTTACTGAAAGTAAGAGTAGGCGAGAAACCAGGATTTGAAAGAAAAGGAATGGATGTATACACCACTGCTCGGGTACCATTTACAACAGCGGTACTCGGTGGCGAAACCATTGTGCCTACATTGACCGGAAAGGTTATGTGTAAGATTAATCCGGGTACGCAGTCCGGCACCAAGATTCGTCTGAAAGGCAAGGGCATTGTGGCAATGAAGGATTCTGGCAGAAAAGGAGATCAGTATGTGACAATACAGATTGATGTTCCGAAGAATCTGACAGAAGAAGCCAAACGGAAATTACGAGAATTTGAAGCAGCATGTGGCGGCAGAACAAAGGGCGCAGCATGATAATAATAGATAAAAAGAATTAGCACTCGACTATTGACTTGGCTAATAGTCGGTGCTATATTGTGAATAGAACAAAGAGAAGTGCGACTGGTTCGCATGTCAAAGGAGGCATGTTTTATGAATATAAATAAATTTACGCAGAAATCACTTCAGGCAGTTCAGGACTGCGAGAAGATTGCAATGGACTATGGTAATCAGGAAATCGAGCAGGAACATTTGTTGTATGCATTGCTTACACAGGATGATGGGCTGATTCCGAAGATGATCGAGAAGATGGGCCTGGACATAGGTGTGGTAACGCAGCGTGTGGAACAGGCAATCGCCGGCCGCACTAAGGTGCAAGGCGGTAAGCAGTACGTTGGACAGGATCTGAATAATGTCCTGGTGCACGCAGAGGATGAAGCAAAGCAGATGGGTGATGAGTATGTATCAGTTGAGCATCTGTTCCTTGCAATGCTTCGTTATCCAAGCCGTGCAATGAAAGGAATCTTCCGGGAGATGGGTATCAGTAAGGAAGGGTTCCTCCAGGCACTTTCTACAGTGCGTGGCAACCAGCGGGTAACCAGCGATAATCCGGAAGCCACCTATGATACATTGAACAAATATGGTACAGATCTGGTGGAAAGAGCCAGAGATCAGAAGATGGATCCGGTCATTGGTCGTGATGCAGAGATTCGTAATGTGGTTCGTATCCTGTCTCGTAAGACCAAGAATAATCCGGTACTGATCGGTGAGCCTGGTGTAGGTAAGACTGCAGTCGTAGAAGGTCTGGCACAGCGTATCGTGAAAGGCGACGTGCCGGAAGGATTGAAAGATAAGACGATATTCTCATTGGATATGGGGGCACTGGTAGCCGGTGCCAAATATCGTGGAGAATTTGAGGAACGTCTGAAAGCTGTTCTGGAGGAAGTCAAGAACAGTGACGGACACATTATCCTCTTTATTGATGAGTTGCATACGATCGTAGGTGCAGGTAAGACAGATGGTGCCATGGATGCGGGCAATATGCTGAAGCCGATGCTAGCGCGAGGCGAGTTGCATTGTATTGGAGCAACTACACTGGATGAGTACAGACAGTACATTGAGAAAGATGCCGCACTGGAACGTCGTTTTCAGCCGGTACTTGTGGATGAGCCAACGGTTGAGGATGCCATTTCTATCCTGCGTGGTCTGAAAGAACGTTATGAAGTATTCCACGGAGTTAAGATTACTGACAGCGCGCTGGTAGCAGCGGCCACATTATCTAACCGTTATATCTCTGACCGGTTCCTTCCTGATAAGGCAATTGACCTGGTGGATGAGGCATGTGCCCTGATCAAGACAGAACTTGATTCCATGCCGACAGAACTGGATGAGATGAATCGTTGTATCATGCAGATGGAGATCGAGGAAGCTGCACTTAAGAAGGAAGAAGATCGTCTCAGCAAGGAGCGTCTGGAGCATTTGCAGCAGGAGCTGGCTGAACTCCGGGAAGAATTTGCCGGACAGAAAGCTCAGTGGGATAATGAAAAGAAAGCTGTAGAGCGTATTCATAAGGTGCGTGAAGAGATTGAAAATGTCGGTAAAGAGATTCAGAAAGCACAGCAGGCATATGATCTGAATAAGGCAGCGGAGCTTCAGTATGGTAAGCTGCCGCAACTCAAACAGCAGCTGGAAGAACTGGAATCACAGACAAAGGATGAAGATCGATCCCTGGTACACGAGTGTGTAACAGATGAAGAGATTGCCAGAATTGTATCCAGATGGACCGGAATTCCAGTTGCCAAACTGAATGAGAGCGAACGTAATAAGACATTGCATCTGGCAGATGAACTGCATCACAGAGTTATTGGACAGGATGAAGGAGTAGAACTTGTGACAGAAGCAATCATTCGTTCCAAAGCAGGCATTAAAGACCCAACTAAGCCGATCGGTTCTTTCCTGTTTCTTGGACCTACTGGTGTAGGTAAGACGGAACTTGCCAAGGCGCTTGCAGAGAGCCTGTTTGATGACGAGTCCAATATGGTCCGTATAGATATGAGTGAGTACATGGAGAAACATTCTGTGTCTCGTCTGATCGGAGCGCCTCCGGGATATGTGGGATATGACGAGGGTGGTCAGCTTACAGAGGCTGTTCGTAGAAAACCATATTCAGTTGTTCTGTTTGATGAGGTGGAAAAAGCACACCCAGATGTATTTAATGTACTTCTTCAGGTACTGGATGACGGACGTATTACGGATTCTCAGGGACGTACGGTAGATTTTAAGAATACGATACTGATCATGACATCAAATATTGGTTCCTCTTATCTGTTGGAAGGAATTGATGAGAACGGTAATATCAGTGAAGCAAGTAAGGATGCTGTTATGGCAGATCTGAGAGCACATTTCCGTCCGGAGTTTCTGAATCGTCTGGATGAGACAATTATGTTTAAGCCGTTGACGAAGGATAATATTCATGGCATTATTGACTTGTTGATAGCTGATTTGAACAAACGTTTGGAAGAGAAGGAGATTTCCATCAGGCTGACAGATGCAGCGAAGAATTACGTGGTAGAAGGCGGATATGATCCGATGTATGGTGCACGTCCGCTGAAGAGATTCCTGCAGAAACATGTAGAGACACTGGCTGCTAAGCTGATGCTGCAGGGTGGCGTCGGTGCAGATCAGACCATTGTAATTGATGTGGAGAATGGCAGTCTGACGGCAAGAAGCGAATAATAGATCAATGACCATAATATTTCATATTGATGTTAATTCTGCATTCCTGAGCTGGAGCGCGGTAGAAGAATTGAAGAATGGCGCAGACCGGGATTTGCGTAAGATCAATGCTATTGTAGGCGGTGACCAGAAGTCGCGCCATGGCATTGTGCTTGCCAAGTCCCAGTCTGCTAAAAGATATGGCATCCGTACGGGGGAACCTGTTGCGAATGCC
>UMEL01011660.1_pt1 | contig 13358 bp, 12 predicted proteins | sample 1964741 | NCBI WGS metagenome assembly UMEL01 (sample SAMEA4836019, study PRJEB28245) | human gut metagenome | biome: gut microbiome; material: fecal sample | place: Denmark | collected 2008
ACAAATAAAGGAATAGAAAAGTTTTTAAAAGATTGGGAAAATGCAATAAAATAATAAAGGGTGATTAATAATGAAGAGTCAAGATATTAAAAATCTAGAATTAAAAGCAACAAATATAAGAAAATCTATTGTAAAAATGATTTGTGAAGCTAAATCAGGACATCCAGGAGGATCATTATCTGCTGCAGATATTTTAACAGCTCTATATTTTTCTGAAATGAACATAGATCCAGCTAATCCTAAAATGGAAAATAGAGATAGATTTGTTCTTTCTAAGGGACATGCAGCTCCTGCTCTTTATGCTACTTTAGCTGAAAGAGGATATTTTGATAAAGAGGGATTAATGACTCTTAGACAATACGGGTCTATATTCCAAGGTCACCCAGATATGAAAAAAGTTCCAGGTGTTGAAATTTCAACAGGTTCATTAGGACAAGGATTATCAGTTGCTAATGGAATGGCATTAAATGCTAGAATTTCTGGACTTTCATATAGAACTTACATAATCCTAGGAGATGGAGAATTACAAGAGGGACAAGTTTGGGAAGCTGCTATGACTGCTGCTCACTACAAACTTGATAACGTATGTGCTTTCTTAGACTTTAACAATCTTCAAATAGATGGAAATGTAGATAAAGTTATGGGTGTAGAACCTGTAGATGCTAAATGGGAAGCATTTGGTTGGAATGTAATAAAAATTGATGGACACAACTTTGAAGAGATATTAAATGCTTTAGATGAAGCTAAAAAAGTAAAAGGAAAACCAACTATTATCATTGCTAAAACTGTAAAAGGTAAAGGAGTATCGTTTATGGAAAACGTATGTGGATTCCATGGGGTAGCTCCAACAAAAGAGGAAACTGAAAAAGCATTAGCAGAATTAGGAGGGAACAATTAATGAGTAAAAAATCTACAAGACAAGCTTATGGAGAGGCATTAGTAGAGTTAGGACAAATAAATAAAGATGTAGTAGTGTTAGATGCTGACCTTACAAAATCAACAAAAACAAATCTATTCCAAGAAAAATTTCCAGAAAGACACTTTAACGTAGGAATAGCTGAAGCTGACTTAATAGGAACAGCAGCAGGATTAGCAACATGTGGAAAGGTAGCTTTTGCATCTACATTCGCAATGTTTGCAGCAGGAAGAGGATTTGAGCAAATAAGAAATACAGTAGCTTATCCAAAATTAAATGTAAAGATAGCTCCAACTCATGCAGGAATATCAGTAGGAGAAGATGGAGGATCTCACCAATCGGTAGAGGATATAGCATTAATGAGATCAATACCAGGAATGGTAGTATTATCACCAGCAGATGCAGTAGAAACTAAAAAAATGGTATTTGCAGCAGCAGAATACAATGGACCAGTATATATAAGAATGGGAAGATTAGATGTAGATACAATATTTGATGAGGCTACATATGATTTCCAAATAGGAATAGCAAATACATTAAGAGATGGAAAAGATGTAACAATAGCAGCAACAGGATTAATGACAGCTGAAGCATTAAAGGCGGCAGATATATTAGCTCAAGAGGGAATATCTGTAAGAGTAATCAACGTAGGAACAATCAAACCACTAGATGGAGAAACAATATTAAAGGCAGCTCAAGAGACAAAATTCATAATAACAGCTGAAGAGCACTCAGTAATAGGAGGATTAGGATCAGCAGTATCAGAATTTTTATCAGAAGTACATCCAACAAAAGTAAAGAAATTAGGAATTTATGATAAGTTTGGACAAAGTGGAAAAGCAAATGAGCTTTTAGAGAAATATGAATTAACAGCAGCTAAATTAGTGGCAATGGTTAAGGAAAATATGTAGTAATTTTATGGGAGGACTGGCACTAAAACTCCTTTAGGTCAGTCCTCATCTTTATACTGAGGGAAAATTTTAGATGATGAGGTGACTATGAATAATATTAATTTAATGCAAATGGAAAAAAATACAACAAAAAATAAGGTACAGATAAAAAAGACTACTTTTATACTTACAATTTTGTCCTTTATCATTTTAAATTTTTTCTTAGCTTTTTTTATCAATGTAGATTCTGTAAAGAAGAAAGCTGAAGCAGAGTATTTTTTTACAGCAGATTTTCAGAAAAATGTATCTGATGAGAAAAAAGAAAAATTAGAAATAGAAATATTGAAATTAGAAGGGGTAAAAAGAGTAAGATATATATCTAAAGAGGAAGCTTTCCAAAAATTACAATATCAATTAGATGTAGCTATACCTAAGGCAGAGAATCCACTTTCTGATAGCTTGGTAATATTTTTTGATAAACCATCAAATATAGAAAAAATTCAAGTCAAGCTAGATAATGATGAGAATATCAAAGAAGTTTTTGTAGATGGAGAGTATATTAATTATAAAGAGAGAGAGCTAAGATTTTATAAGATGATATCTGTAGGACTTGTAGTTGGATGTATAGCTCCAATTTTAGCACTTATATATTATGTGTTTTATAGTGCTGTTTCAATAGACTATATAAATAATGTTGGATTAGTAAAGGATGATAAAACAAATAGAGTGAGAGCTAAGAGTGTAAATTTACTTCCATTTACAGCAGGTTCAATAATAGGAACTCTAATATTTTTTAATATATATATTTATTTAAGACATCAGCTACTTTTAATAAGTAATAGATATCTAGTACTTAGTTTAAAAGAGATAGTATTTATACAATTTGGAATAATATTTATAATTAATCTTTTGATATGGTTAAAACCTATAAAGATAGGAGTGTTCAAGTGGGTAGAAGATGGAAAACAATAATTCTTTTAATAATATTGACAACTCTAAGTATGGCCGATGCTGTATCTGATATGGAGCAAAAAATAAAGAATATAGAGAAACAGATTGCCGAGAAAAACTCAAGAATAAAAAATATAGATGCTGAAACTCAAAAGTTGGAGAAACAGATACTTGAGATAGAGAGAGATATCTTAGAGATAGCTAAAGAGAGAGAGAAAATTTTAGATGATATAAAAACTGTATCAAAAAATATTGAATATGGTGGACAAAACTTAAATATTACTTCTAAAGAGATGGATAGAAAAAAATTGGAGTTTAAAGCTAAAATTATAGCTTGGAATAGATACTCAAAAGAGAGAGAAGATGATATAATAACTGATGCTATTTTGAGAAAAAACTTTAAAAATCTTTTATATGGAGATCTACAAAAGATGGAATATATAAAAAATGTTCAAAGTGATATTCAAAAAGTAAAGGCTAATATAGAGAGTGAAAAGCAAAAATTATCAGGTTTAAGAAATAAACTTGCTTTAAACTTAAAACAGATGGATAGTAAAAAGGCTCAACAAAATAGTTTGATAGCTCAGTTAAATAAGGAAAAAACAGGGCATGTACAGAGTATAAGTGCTCTTCAAAAGGAAAAAGAGAGAATAGAAAAGAAGATAAAAGAGATAATTGTAGCTAGAACCCAAACGGATAAAAAGATAGTAAACCAATCTCAAGCTTATTCAAAACTAGGAAAGGTAATTAAACCTGTAGAGGGAGCAGTAGTTGTAAAATTTAATCAAAAAAAGCAACAAGAGGTTACTAGTAATGGAATAGAGATTCAAGCTAAAATGGGAGCTAAAATAAAATCTTCTGCAAAGGGAAAGGTAATATACTCTGATGTATTCCAAGGATTGGGAAAAGTGGTAATGGTAGATTATGGATATAATATGATAGGAGTATATGGAAACTTAATAGCTACTAAGGTAAAATTGAATCAACAGATACAACAAGGGGCAGAGATTGGTGTTTTAGGACTATCTGTAGAGGGGAAACCAAACCTTTATTATGAGTTGAGATTTAATCTTAAGCCTATTGATCCTGTTCCGATGTTTAAATAGGGTGATAAAAAAATGAAAAAAGTTTTTATAATGTATAATCAAGATAAAACATTAGCTCAGGAACTATATAGGAAAAGTGTGGAATATTTTGAAAGTAATGGAATAGAGATTGTTGATAAAGTTGGAAAAGCTGATTTTGGAGTTGTAATAGGAGGAGATGGAACTTTACTTCGTGCTTTTAAAAGCTTTATCTTCAAAAAAAATCTACATGTTATAGCTATCAATGCTGGAAGTCTTGGTTTTGTTACAGAGATAAAAAAAGAGAATATGTTAGCAGAGTATGAAAATTTTTTAAATGGGGAATATAAGTATGAAAAAAGACATATTTTAGAGGTTGAAGTAGATGGAAAGATTTACTATGCTCTCAATGAAGTTGTACTTTCTAAAGCTGGAATAACATCTAGAGTTTTAAGAGTGAATTTTAAGACAAATGGAGAGTATATGTGTACCTATAAGGGAGATGGAGTAATAGTAGCTACTCCAACTGGTTCTACAGCATACTCTATGTCAGCAGGAGGTCCTATTCTTAAATCAGATATGAAAGCTATTGTAGTAACTCCAATAGCACCACATAATCTGAATACTCGTCCAATAGTAATTGGAGGAGATGAGAGAATTGAGATGAGAATAGAGGATGAAAAAAGAGTAGGACAGGTAATAATTGATGGTCAAACTAATAAGAGAATAACTAGTGAGGAGAATATAAGGGTAGAGTATTCTAAATATACTCTTAATCTTGTAATCCCAAGAGATAGAAATTATTACAGTGTATTAAGAGAAAAATTGAAATGGGGAGATAATCTGTGTTAAGAGAACTTAAAATAGAAAATCTAGCTATAATAGATGAACTTGATTTGGAGTTTGAAGATGGTTTTATTGTACTAACAGGAGAGACAGGGGCAGGAAAATCCATAATATTGAGTGGAATAAATCTACTTATTGGAGAGAAAGCAACTACTGATATGATAAGAACAGGAGAAAAGACTCTATCTGCTCAAGGGGTTTTTGAGATAAATGATGAGCAGAGAGAGGAGCTATTACACAGATTTGAGATAGATGCAGAGGATAATGAGGTAATAGTAAGAAGAACTTTAGACTTAAATGGAAAAGGAAAAGTTTTTGTAAATGGTGTTAGGGTTTCTCTAACTAATCTGAAAGAGATAATGGGAACACTCGTAGATATAGTGGGACAACATTCACATCAGATGTTACTTAATAAGAGTAACCATATAAAGCTTTTAGATAAATTTTTAGGAGATGAGGGAAAAGAACTTCTGAAAAAAAGTAATACTCTTTACAATAGATTTAAAGAGATAGATAATCAGATAGAGAGTATTGAAAAAAATAGAAGAGAGGCTATAGAGAAAAAGGAATTTTATGAGTTCCAATTAGCTGAGATAGAGAAAATAAATCCTAAAAAAAATGAGGATACTCTTTTGGAAGATGAGTATAAAAAACTTTTTAATGCTGGAAAAATTAAGGAAAAAATAGAGAATTCCTCTCTTTTTCTAAGAGATGGGGAGATGAATGCTCTTCATTTTATCTATAATTCTAGAAAAAATATAGAGAACCTATGTAAGTATGGAGAGGAATTTAATGAACTTTTAGATAAACTTGAAAAGGTATATTATGAACTAGAAGATTGTGTAGATATAATGGATACTTTAAATGATGATATCGATATTGATGATAGAAGATTACAAGAGGTAGTAGAAAGATTAGATGTAATCAATAAGATGAAGATAAAGTATGGGGCTACAATTGAGGAGATACTTGAATTTAAGGAGAGTATAGCTCAGAAGATAAATCTTTTAGAAGAGGATAGCTTTGAGGTACAGAAACTTCAAAAGGAGAGAGTAGAGATTGAAGAGAAATACTGGGAAAATGCTCATCAACTGAGAAGATTAAGAAAAGAGAAGGCTATTCAAATAGAGAGAAATTTAAAAGATGAACTAAAATTCTTAAAAATGGGAGATGCTCAAATCCATGTAGTTGTTGAAGAGAGTAAAACAATGGGAGCTAATGGAGCTGATACAGTAGAGATATTAATATCTACAAATATCGGTCAAGATATGAAACCTCTTTGGAAAATTGCTTCAGGGGGAGAGGTAAGTAGAATAATGTTAGCTTTAAAAGTGATATTTTCTCGTGTAGATAATGTACCTATTTTGATATTTGATGAGATAGATACAGGAGTAGGTGGAGAAACAGTAAGAAAGATAGCTGATAAACTTCGTGAGATAGGAGAGCATGCTCAAGTTGTATCTATAACTCATTCACCAGCTATTGCAGCAAAGGCTCACCAACAGTTCTATATTAAAAAGCAGACAATAGATAATAAGACTTCTACTACTGTAACAAGGTTAGATGAGAGAGGAAGAGTAGAGGAGATAGCTAGAATGCTGGCTGGAGAGAATATAAGTGAGGCAGTATTACAACATGCTGAGGAACTTTTGAAAGAGAGTAGATAGTATGGATTTTATAAATGAGTTTTTGGTAGATTCTAAGGCTAATGGTAGAATAAACTCTTCAACTTTGGAGATATATAGAAAAGATATAGAGGATTTTGATGGATTTATTATTGGAAAAGATTTGATAGATGTTGAAACTCAAGATTTAGTAAACTATATAGAGGAGCTAAAGAAAAAATATAGTGATATGTCTATATATAGAAAGATGAGCTCTCTAAAAAGTTTCTATAAATATCTTTTAAAAGCGAAGATAATAGATGTTAATCCAACAAAGGATATAGAACTCCCAAGCAGAGTAAAAAAAGTAACTGAACCATTAGAGAAATGGGAATTGAAAAGAATATTAGATGTGTGTGATGAAACCTATGAAGGGAAGAGAGATTCCTTAGTGATAAAGCTTCTTTATGAAACTGGATTTAAGATAGGGGATATTTTGAATTTAGAAAAAGATGAGTTATCGAAGTATGAATATAAAATAATAAATATTCGTTCTGCTTCAAAAATATTAAATCAGAAGATAAGCGAAAGTTTGTCTAAGGAGTTAAAATTCTTTTCAGAGAGATTACTTCCAAATATGTATACGAACAGAAATAAACTTTTTCAGGAGTTGACTAGAGAGGGATTTAGAGTAAGGTTCATAGGTTATGGTAAAAAAGCGGAGCTAGAGAGAGATATCTCTCCAAATATGATAAAAAAGATAGTAACAGAGGAAAAAATCAGAGATGAAGATGGAGTCTCTTTAATTGATAAGATAAGAGAACAGTATATGAGAATAGGAATAGGAGATGATTAGATGAAGGCTGGATTTATAGCTGTAGTAGGTAGACCAAATGTTGGAAAATCTACCTTAATAAATAAATTAGTATCTGAGAAAGTAGCCATAGTATCAGATAAAGCAGGGACAACAAGAGATAATATAAAGGGAATTTTAAACTTTAATGATAACCAGTATATATTTATTGATACACCTGGAATACACAAAGCAAAGCATCTACTTGGGGAGTATATGACTAACTCAGCTATTAGAGTTTTAAAAGATGTAGATGTAATACTATTTGTATTAGATGGTTCTCAAGAGATAAGTACTGGGGATCAGTTCGTAATGGAGAAGGTAAAAGAGGCTAAGAAAACTCCAAGAATACTAGTGGTAAACAAGATAGATAAATTAAATGATGAACAACTTAAGGCTAAAAGAGCTGAAATAGAGGAAAAGCTAGGAGAGTTTGATGGAATTGTTGAAATTTCAGGACAGTATGCTATTGGACTTCCAAAACTTTTAGAAAAAATTGATCCATTCTTAGAAGAGGGAATACAATATTATCCTGATGATATGTACACTGATATATCTGTATATAAGATAATAACTGAGATTGTAAGAGAGAAAATACTACTAAAAACAAGAGATGAAATTCCTCACTCAGTTGCTATTGAGATATTAAATGTTGAGAGAAGAGAGAATGGTAAAGATAAATTCGATATCAATATCTATGTTGAAAGAGATTCGCAAAAAGGTATCATCATAGGTAAAGGTGGAAAAATGTTAAAACAGATAGGAGAAGAGGCTAGACGTGAAATAGAGGAGTTAATAGGAGAGCCTATTTTCCTAACACTTTGGGTAAAAGTAAAAGATGATTGGAGAAAGAAAAAACCTTTCTTAAAAGAGATGGGATATGTAGAAGAGAAAAATTAAGGAGTGGAGAGTAAAAAGTGAGTAATGTAAAAATGGAAAAAGGAATGTTAAGAAAATTTGTAACATACTATAGACCATACAAAAAACTATTTTTTATGGATCTATTGGTAGCTACAATATCAGCTTTATGTGATCTAGTTTATCCTATGATTACTAGAAATGTTGTAAATAAGGTAATACCTAATAAAGAATTTAGATTTTTAGTGGTATTTGCAGTAGTTCTATTAGTAATATATGTAATAAAAATGCTATGTGCTTACTGGATGCAATATTGGGGGCATTTAGTTGGAGTAGGAATGCAAGCTGATATGAGAAGAGATGTCTATGAGCATTTACAAAAATTACCTGTTAAGTATTTTGATAATAATCAAACGGGAAATATAATGTCAAGAATAGTAAATGATTTACAAGATATATCTGAACTTGCACACCACGGACCAGAAGATCTATTTATATCATTTTTTATGATAGTAGGTTCATTTATAGTTCTATTAAGAATAAATGCTTTACTAACTGTAATAGTGTTTTGTATACTACCAATAATAATTTGGTATAGTATGTATAAAAGAAAAAAACTTTTAGATTCATCAATAAAAACAAGAGAAAAGACTGGGGACATAAATGCTAGATTACAAAATAGTATATCAGGAATAAGAGTATCTAAAGCCTTTGTTATTGATGAAGATGAGAAAGAAAGATTTGAAGAGGGAAATCAACAATTTGTTAAAGCTAAAGCATACTCATATAAGGTAATGGCAGAGTACACTGCTGGAGTTGGATTTTTTACAGATCTATTAGATTACTCTGTCCTTATAGTTGGGGCAATATTTACTTATTATGGAAAGATAAATATTGGAGATTTTCTAGCATATTTACTATATATAAAGATATTTACTCAACCTATTAAAAGACTTATTGCCTTTGTAGAACAGTATCAAAATGGTATGAGTGGATTCAAGAGATTTATGGAACTAATTGAAGTGGATAAAGAGATGGATAAAGAGGGAGCTCAAGATATTGGTAAGGTTGAAGGGGAAATTAAATTTGAAAATGTAAGCTTTAGCCACGAGAGTAAAAAAGTTCTAGATAATATATCTTTAACAATAGAAAAAGGAAAGATGTTAGCTTTAGTTGGACCTTCAGGTGGAGGAAAAACTACTCTATGTAATCTAATTCCAAGATTCTATAATGTAGATAGTGGAGATATTAAGATAGATGGTAAGAGTATCTATGATGTAAAAGTTGAGTCTTTAAGAAAAAATATTGGAATAGTTCAGCAAGATGTATTCCTATTCACTGGAACTATAAAAGAGAATATATTAATAGGAAAGACAGATGCTACTGATGAAGAGGTTATTGAAGCAGCTAAAAAGGCTAATATTCATGACCTAATTATGCAGATGCCAGATGGATATGATACTAATGTAGGAGAAAGAGGAACTAAACTTTCTGGAGGACAAAAACAAAGAATAGCGATAGCTAGAATATTCTTAAAAAATCCTCCTATTCTAATTCTTGACGAAGCAACTTCGGCACTTGATAATATTACAGAAAGATTAATTCAAGAATCTTTAGAGGATCTATGTAAGGGAAGAACTACAATTGTAGTAGCTCATAGATTATCTACAATTCAAGCTGCAGATGAGATAATAGTTCTTACTGATAGTGGTATAGAGGAGAGAGGAACTCACCAAGAACTTTTAGATAATAAAGGATTTTATTATAAGTTACATAGTATGAGTCAGTTATAGGGAGAAAGGGAGAATTTAATATTCTCCCTTTTTTCAGGATAGAATTATAAAAAAATTAATTTGTTTAAAATATTTTTGCTTCTATTTTATGAATTCTTTCAATTAAATTTATTTGATCTTCAAGAGTATCTAGGAATAAAGAAGTTGTCATAATATGATCTTCCATATGGATTAAAAGTAAACAAAGATCAACTCTTTCTCCAGAAGCCTCTTTTTGAATAAAATCAAAATGACAATCATGAACTTCAACAAATTGTTTTTTTGCTTCAAGAAATAAATTTCTAGCTTCTTCAAAATTTCCTTCATTAGCCTTTAAAATGGCTTCTTTTCCTAGAGATTTTGCTGTTCCAGCAACAGCAACTCCAGTCATAATTTTTTCCAAAATTTCTTCTGGTATTATTTCTGTATTATTCATTTAAAATCTCCTCCAAAATTATTTTATTAAATTTAAAGCAAAATCTAAAACTTTTGCTCCATTCATAGTTCCGTAGTCAACCATATTAATGACTTCTACTTTTTTATTGTATTCATCAGCTTTTTTTTGGAAATCGTTTTTCTTAAATTTTACTTGTGGACCTAATAAAAATACATCATATTTTAATAAATTTTCATCAAAAAGCTCTAATGCTACAGCATTAATTTCTACATCTATACCTTTTTCTTCAGCTGCTTTTTTCATTTTAGTAACTAGTAAACTAGTAGACATTCCAGCAGAACAACATAGTAATATTTTTTTCATAATTATCACCCTCTAAAAAATGTTTGTAAAACAATTTTAATGTTTTATTACAGTTACGTTAATTTTAAATAAATAATAAAACAAAATATAAAAAAAGTCAATATTTTTTTATTGTATTTTTATTTTTTTTATTAAAAGGCTCTATTTTACAATGTTTTTAAGCAGTTAAAAAATATTGTGATTGACATTAGAACGTTTTATGATATAATTAAATCTGAGAAATCGGTTTCGTAATAATAGGTTGTTTTAAATTAAAAAAGAGTAGAGTTAGAAAAGGGGTTAATTTATGAAAAGAGGAAAAGTCGTAATAGTATCATCTATAATTTTTTCACAAATGCTTTTTGGAGCCAATATATTACAAAATTCATCATTTGAAAAGCCATTATCAACAGCTATTCCAAATAATATTGGAATAGTGAATACAGAGAATTCGTGGATAAAATATGAAAACTCAGGTGGAAAAGGAAAAGTTGAAATCATAAAAGGTGATTTAGTAGCAATAACTGAAAATAAAAAAGCTCCAACTCATGGATTACAAGTTATTCAAGCACCATTAAAATTAGATGCTGGAGGGATTTATCAATTAAAATTTAAAACAGATGTTGATAAAGAAACTAAATTTACAATTAAAATAGGGGCTGATGGAGAGAGAGGATATTATGGATATTGGCAAAAAGATATTACTGTGTCTCCAAAACAAAAAGAATATGTATTTGATTTTGAAATGCTAGCAGAAGCTGATGAAAAAGCAAGATTTGAATTTTGGTTTACAGAAACTGATGAACAAGTAAAAATAAATGAAGTAAGTTTAGAAAAAATTGGAACGATAGATGTAAATAGAATGATAAATTTAGCAAAATTCCAAGTACAACACAAATACACAGTTACAGGAATTAATGAAAACATTCTAACTTCTAATGATATCCAAGCTATTAAAAAATTAAGCAATGGAAAAGAATTTGTTAAAACAATGGTACTTGAAGAGGATTCAGATTATTTAGTAAAAGTTGATGGAAAGTTAGCTGATGGAGAAAAATATATAGTTACAATTCAAAATGGAAAAACTTTTGAGTTAGATAAAAATAATAGAGAGTGTTTATTGAAAAATACTGGAGAATCTACTAAAGATGGAAAGATAACTATAAAAAAAGTTGGAAATAAGCAAAATATAAAAGATTTTAGAATTGAAAAATACTTCGGAAATCTAGTTTGGGAGGAAGAGTTCAACTATGAAGGATTACCTAAAGAAGAGGACTGGGGATATGATGTTGGTGGAGAAGGTTGGGGAAATGCTGAACTTCAATACTATACAGAAAAAAATCCAGACAATGCCTATGTAGAAGATGGAAAATTAATAATTACAGCTTGGAATGAAGCTTACGGAAAAAATGAATACACTTCTGCTAGACTTGTAACTAGAGGAAAGAAAGATTTTAAATACGGGAGAATAGAGGTTAAAGCTAAACTTCCAAAAGGAAAAGGAACTTGGCCAGCTATCTGGATGATGCCAACTGATTCTTTATATGGAGATTGGCCAAAAAGTGGAGAGATTGATATTATGGAACACGTTGGATTTGACCAAGATAGAATCCATGGAACTGTTCATACTGAAAAATATTATTGGAAAAACTCAAATCAAAAGAGTGCTCAGATAGATGGAGATAAAGTTTCAGACACTTTCCATACTTATTCATTAGAGTGGACTCCAAAAGTTATAAAAGTATATTTTGACAATACACTATATTTCACTTACCAAAATGAAAATTCTGGAAAAGATGCTTGGCCTTTTGATCAAAAATTCTATCTAATCTTAAATATCGCTGTTGGAGGAGCATGGGGAGGACAACAAGGTGTAGATTCTGAAGTTTTCCCACAAACAATGGAGGTAGAATCTATAAAAGTTTATGATTTGGGAATAAAGGGGGATACTAAATAATGAAAAAATTTCTTTTAGTTAGTTTACTGTGTAGCTTAGCAATACCTACATTTACTGAAAATGAAGAATTGACTTTGGAACAAAGAATTGAAAAATTAGAAAAAATCATTGAAGAGCAAAATAAAGAGCTTAAAAAGCAAAAAATAGATATTAAAAAGAATGAAAAAAAATTAAGTCTAGCAACTCAAGAAAAACCTAAAGATGCAGATGGAGAATTACAATTTCATGGGTATTTAAGAACTGGTGCTGAAGGAAATATGAAGCATGGAAATAAAAATACATATAGCCGAGATAAACAATATGTTGGAAGATGGGGAAATGAATTCGATACAAATTTTAATATAAATTTTTCGAAAAAATTTACTCAAAGTAACGGGGCTTGGACAAAATTAGTTGTTCAATTAGAGAACTGGAGTGATAACTATGATAATAATGTAGGAGATTATAAAATTGATCTTACAGAATTATATATAGAAATGGGAAATGTTCCAATGTTTACAGGAGCATTTAAAGATGCTAAAATAGTTGCCGGTAAGAAAAAATGGGATGCACAACAGGTTGAAATCTTAGATTATTACTATCAAGATGTAAAAGGAACTGGACTAGGATTAGAAGGAATAAGGCTTTGGAATGGATCTTTAAATTTAACATATATATCAAATGATTTTAAAGATGGAGAACTTTCAAATATTAAGGGAAAGAAAGCTGAAGATGTAAGAGCATATAAAGCAAAATATACATATGGAGATATCTCTGGAGAAGTAATGTATGCTCATGCTATGGATAATGATAGAATAAAAGATTATAATACATATGAAAAAACAGAAAAAGATGATAAGGGAAATTATCATGATGTTTATAATAAATGGTATAGAGATGCTGCAGATGATGGTTTTTATGCAGGGCTT
>UMEL01022048.1_pt1 | contig 13312 bp, 10 predicted proteins | sample 1964741 | NCBI WGS metagenome assembly UMEL01 (sample SAMEA4836019, study PRJEB28245) | human gut metagenome | biome: gut microbiome; material: fecal sample | place: Denmark | collected 2008
GGAAATCTTGTTGGAATTTCCTGCGGAGAAAAAGATCCTTTGGGCAGGATTGCACTGCGCGGAAAAAATGTGCCACTTGCGAGAGATGTGACGGAGCGGTTTACGACCGGAAAAATGGAATGTAAAAAAGAAAAAACTCATGTTTTACATAAACTTAACATCTCTGAGATTTTGCATTTTACACGCCGTTGTTATGATGAAACCTGTAAAAACGAAATGTAAAAAACGTCGGGATTGCGATTTTACAAAATAGAAATCACAAAAATCCCGTGTGAAAAGAGGAGAAAAGAATATTATGAAGAGAAAAGTAATTGCAATCACCTTAACCGCAATGATGGCTGCAGGAATGCTTGCAGGATGTGGAAGCAGCGATAGCAGCAGTTCTTCCACAGCAGACACTACAAAAGAGGCTTCTGCAACAGAGGCAGATGGCAGCACAGACGGTGACAGCACCGCAGCAGGCGGAGATTTTTCCGGACAGATCAGCGTGATCTCCCGTGAGGATGGTTCCGGTACCAGAGGTGCATTCATCGAGCTGTTCGGTGTAGAAGAGAAAAACGATGCAGGTGAGAAAGTGGATAATACCACCGTTGATGCACAGATCACCAACAATACTTCCGTTATGATGAGCACAGTGGCAGGTAACCAGCACGCAATCGGTTATATCTCCCTTGGATCCTTAAATGATGAAGTCAAAGCACTGAAAATCGACGGAGCAGAGGCAAGCGCAGAGAACGTAGAAAACGGTTCCTATAAAGTAAGCCGTCCGTTCAACATTGTAACAAAAGACGGTCTTTCCGCAGATGCGCAGGATTTCATGGACTACATCTTAAGCACCGACGGACAGCAGGTTGTTTCAGATGACGGATATATTGCAATCAAAGATACCAAAGCCTACGAAGGAAACTGCAGCGGTGAAAAGGTTGTGGTAGCAGGATCTTCCTCTGTAACACCACTGATGGAAAAATTAAAAGAGGCTTATACAAAAGTAAATTCAAACGCTAACATCGAAGTACAGCAGAGCGATTCCACAACAGGTATCACTTCCGCAAGCGATGGCCTCTGTGACATTGGTATGGCATCCCGTGACTTAAAGGATGAGGAGAAATCCTCAGGGCTTACCGCAACCGTAATCGCAACCGACGGTATTGCTGTCATCGTAAACAAAGAGAACCCGACCGATGGGCTGACCAGTGATCAGGTAAAGAGCATCTATGTTGGCGACACAACCGACTGGGCAGATGTAAAATAAAGAATGTATAAAGCAATGGAAAAAGAAGTAAGGGCGAACAATGGAAAATCGCTCTTACTTCCGTATCCGAAAATGTTCAGAAAAAGAAGCTGTCTTTCGGAACGTGCTTGAAAAAGCAGTTCGTAAGGAAAAAAACGAAAGTCTTTTTCAAACACGCTCCGCGAAACAATGAAATGAAAGGATTTATCTTATGAAACTAAGAGAAACGATCATGAAACTTGTATTCCTGATTGCGGCGTGCTGCTCCGTACTGGCTGTTGCACTGATCTGCATTTTCCTGTTCATGAATGGCGTTCCTGCTATTTTTAAAATCGGACCGCTGAAATTTTTGACCGGTACCGTGTGGAAACCGGGAAACAACATTTTCGGTATCCTGCCGATGATTGTCGGCAGTATCTGCGTGACCGGCCTTGCAATCCTGATGGGTGTGCCGGTTGCCATTCTTACTTCGGTGTTTCTTTCCTGTTACTGTCCGAAAAAGTTTTACGGCATCTGCAAATCAGGTATTAACCTGATGGCCGGTATTCCGTCTATCGTATATGGATTTTTCGGACTGGTCGTGATCGTCCCATTGATGGCACAGCTGACCGGCAAAAACGGAAACACAATGCTGACGGCATCTATTCTTCTGGCCGTTATGATTCTTCCGACCGTGGTCGGTGTAACAGAATCCGCCATTACAAGCGTTCCAGAATCCTACTATGAAGCAAGCCTTGGCCTTGGTGCAACGCATTCCCAGAGCGTTTTCTTTGCAGTTGTCCCGGCGGCAAAATCCGGAATCCTGGCCGGCATCGTTCTTGGCATCGGACGTGCCATCGGAGAGACAATGGCAGTGATTATGATTGCCGGAAACCAGCCTCGTATGCCAAAAGGAATCACAGAAGGCCTTCGTACCATGACAGCCAATATTGTACTGGAGATGGGATATGCATCCGGACTTCACCGGGAAGCGCTGATTGCAACGGGTGTTGTGCTGTTTGTCTTTATCCTGCTGATCAATTTATCGGTGTCTATGCTGAACCGGAGGGTACATTATGGTGATTAAAGGAAATGGAGCTGTAAATACAATGGAAGCTGTAAAAATAAATACAAAAGAAAAAGAAAGAACAAAGGTTACGTATCACAAAAGTGTTTTTTCTTCGGTACTGACCGGAATTACCTGTGGAGCGGCCATTCTTGCACTTGCTATTCTGGTTTTTCTGGTTGGATTTATTCTGATCCACGGTGTGAAAAACCTGACACTGGAGCAGTTTGCATGGACCTATAATACAGAGAATGTTACGATGCTTCCGGCGATCATCAACACTGTTACGATGACAGTACTTTCCCTGCTGCTTGCTGCGCCCCTCGGCATTTTCTCGGCGATTTATCTGGTTGAATATGCCAATAAACGCGGAAAACTGGTTGGCCTGATCCGGATTACGGCAGAGACCCTTTCCGGTATTCCGTCGATCGTTTACGGTTTGTTCGGTATGCTGTTTTTTACGAAAACCCTGAAAATGGGATACTCGATGATGTCCGGTGCCTGTACACTTGCCATCATGATTCTTCCGCTGATTATGCGAACAGCAGAAGAAGCCTTAAAATCAGTTCCGGATTCCTATCGGGAAGCAAGCTTTGGACTGGGAGCCGGAAAGCTTCGTACGATTTTTAAAATTGTTCTTCCATCTGCCGTACCCGGCATTCTTTCCGGTGTCATTCTTGCGACAGGCCGTGTCGTAGGAGAGACGGCAGCGCTTCTTTTCACAGCAGGAACGATTGCAAAGGTGGCAGGACTTATGGATTCCGGCCGTACCCTTGCCGTTCATATGTATGCACTTTCCAGTGAAGGCCTCTATATGAATCAGATGTATGCAACCGGCGTCATCCTGATGCTGATTGTCCTTCTGATCAACGGCTGTTCCGGAATGATTGCGAAGAAAATTGCAAAGAAATAAAAGAGAGACGAGGAAAAAACATGAGCAAAATAGATGTATCCAATATGGATCTTTATTACGGAGACTTTCATGCATTAAAAAATATCAACTTGAGCATTGATGCCAATGAAGTGACGGCTTTTATCGGACCTTCCGGCTGTGGTAAATCGACCCTGTTAAAATCCATCAACAGAATGAATGATCTCGTTCCGGGCTGCCGGATCACCGGTGAAATGCTGTTGGACGGAGAAAACATCTACGGCGGAAAAATGGATGTCAACGGACTCCGAAAACGGGTCGGCATGGTATTCCAGAAACCAAATCCGTTCCCGATGAGCATTTACGACAACATTGCCTATGGACCGAGAACACATGGTGTCCGCTCCAAAGCGAAGCTGGATGATATTGTGGAGCAGTCTCTTCGACAGGCAGCAATCTGGGATGAGGTGAAGGACCGTTTGAAGAAAAGCGCACTTGGCATGTCCGGCGGACAGCAGCAGCGTCTTTGCATTGCGCGTGCCCTTGCCGTACAGCCGGAGGTTCTTCTGATGGACGAACCAACCTCAGCACTGGATCCGATTTCTACTTCCAAAATCGAAGATCTTGCGGTAGAACTGAAAAAAGATTATACTATTGTCATGGTAACACACAATATGCAGCAGGCAGCCAGAATTTCTGACAAAACCGCATTTTTCCTGTTAGGAGAGGTAGTAGAATACGGAGAGACCGAACAGATCTTCTCCATGCCGAAGGATAAACGGACAGAGGATTATATTACAGGGAGGTTTGGCTGATATGCGGGAAAGATTTGAGCAGCAGATGGAAATTCTGCACACGGAGCTGATTGAGCTTGGCGCACTCTGCGAGCAGGCAATCGGACGGACATATGAGGTTCTGCTGGAGGGAAACCAGAGAGCGGCAGAAGAGATTATCAAAAAAGACCAGGTTGTCGATGCGAAAGAACGGGAGATCGAGGATCTCTGCTTCCGCATCATTTTACAGCAGCAGCCGGTAGCACGTGATCTGCGTCAGGTATCTGCGGCATTAAAAATGATTACCGATATGGAGCGGATCGGAGACCAGGCAGCGGATATTGCGGATATCGTAAAAGTAACGAGTCTTGGTGTGCCGGATGCAAGCATCCGTCTGAAGGATATGGCGAAAGCAACAGCTTCTATGGTAACAAAATGCATCGATGCATACGTTAAGCAGGATCTGAAGCTTGCACGGGAGGTTATCGATTTCGATGATATCGTGGATGATCTTTTTGATGAGGTCAAGGATGAAATTCTGCAGGGTATGCGAAAGGGAATTACCACAGATGTCCAGTCTCTGGACTATCTGATGATTGCAAAATATTATGAAAGAATCGGTGACCATGCAACAAACATTGCGGAATGGGTTGTGTACTCCATTAACGGTCACCATAAAGGGGAATAACAGATGATATACTGCGTGGAAGATGAAAGAAATATACGGGAACTGATCGTATACACACTGGAATCGAGCGGTTTTACCGCAAGAGGCCTGGAAAGCGGAAAAGAGCTGAATGCAGCTATTGCAGAACAGCTTCCGGATCTGATTCTCCTGGATATCATGCTTCCGGGAGAGGATGGTCTTGAAATTCTTTCACGCCTCAAGGCATCGGAAGTAACAAAAGAAATTCCGGTCATTATGGTAACGGCAAAGGGCGCTGAGTATGATAAGGTCATGGGCCTTGACTGCGGAGCCGATGACTATATTACCAAGCCGTTCGGCATGATGGAATTTATCGCAAGGGTACGTGCCGTGCTGCGCCGTGCCGGAAAAGAAGAGAAGGAAAACGATGTGCTGGAGACCGGGGATCTGCAGATCCAGGTGAAACAGCATCAGGTTCTGGCCAAAGGGGAGAAGGTTACCCTGACTTTAAAAGAGTTTGAACTGCTGAAATTTTTAATGGAAAATAAAGGAATTGTCCTTACGAGAGACCGTCTGCTCGGCCATGTCTGGGGCTATGATTTTGACGGAGAAACCCGTACGGTAGACGTTCATGTGCGTACACTCCGCCAGAAGCTGGGCGAATGCGGCGAGCTGATCGAGACGGTCCGCGGCGTGGGATACCGGATAGGAGGCTGAGAAAGTAAGATGCGTAAAAAAGTCTTTCAACATGCGGGAGCGTTGATTATCGCTGCGATTATCCTGACTTTTTTCACCATGAGCTGGGCAATGTACAACAATACGGCGGAGCAGCTTCGTGTTTCGGTGAGAAATGAATGTGAGTATTACAGGTATTTTCTGGACAAGATGGGTGATGACAGTCTGGATAAACCGGCCGGCAAGATTACGGCAAGCCGGGTTACCCTGATTGACACGGACGGAACCGTTCTGTTTGATTCGGTCGAGGATGAGAACATGATGGGAAACCATTCCGGGCGGCCGGAGGTGATTGAGGCGGAAAAGACCGGGGAAAGCAATATTTCCCGTTATTCCGAGACCCTGCGGAGCAAAACATATTATACGGCATTGCGCCTGGACAATAGAAAAATCATCCGTGTTTCCCTGACAACAGACAGTGTGTTCGGTGTGATGCTGCGGAATATATGGCTGGTGGTTGTACTGATTGCGGCAGTCCTTGTCGTGGAGCTGCTGATGGTCAGCCATATGACAAAGGCGCTTGTAAAGCCGATCAATGAGATTGATCTGAATCATCCGCTGGACAACAAAGCGTATGAGGAATTGAGTCCGCTGCTTGGAAGAATTCATCAGCAGCAGAAGCAGATTCAGCAGCAGATGGAGGAGCTCCGCCATAATCAGGAGGAGTATCTTGCAATCACGGAATATATGAAGGATGGTCTGATCGTGACAAACCAGTCGGTCGTACTTTCCATCAACCGTTCGGCACAGAATCTGTTTGATGTGACAGCGGAGGAGTGCATCAACCACAATATCGTGACAGTCAGCCGCAATGAGCAGCTGAAGGAGGCACTGGATCATGCGCTGGAGGGCAGTTCCGAGGAACGGATGCTGGAGATAAATGGAAGAGTCTATCAGCTTCTTGCAAATCCGGTGCGTGTGGACCGTGTTGTATCCGGTGCGGTAATCCTGGTGCTGGATGTGACGGAAAAACAGAAAGCCGAGGTGATGCGCCGTGAGTTTTCAGCTAATGTGTCACATGAGCTGAAAACACCGCTGATGTCGATTTCCGGATATGCGGAGATCATCGAAAACAACATGGTAAAACCGGAGGATATTCCCAAATTTGCGGGCAGAATCCACAGTGAGGCGAGCCGGTTAAGCTCTCTTGTCGAGGATATTATCAAGCTGTCCAGACTGGACGAGAACGATCAGTCAATCCCGATGGAGGAAGTGGATCTGATGCAGATCTGCCGTGATGTCGAGGGACATCTTTCCATACGTGCAAAGGAGCAGCAGGTGAAGATGACACTGAGAGGAGAGAGCTGCCGGATCAAAGGTGCACGACAGGTTCTCTATGAGATGATCTACAATCTCTGCGACAATGCGATCAAGTACAACCGCAGGGACGGTGAAGTTGAAGTGACGGTTTCACGCGGAAGAAACGGACGGGCAGTGGTATCTGTGGCAGATACCGGAATTGGAATTGCAAAGGAAGATCAGGAGCGGATCTTTGAACGGTTCTATCGTGTGGATAAGAGTCATTCCCGCGAAACGGGAGGTACCGGACTTGGACTTTCCATTGTGAAGCATGGAGCAATTCTTCATGATGCGAAGATTAAAATTGAGAGTACGCTTGGAACCGGAACAAAGATTATTCTGGAGTTTTAAGTGAAAAACAGATACCGCAAAAGACAGCATGCGTGGAAAGAACCTATATGGGAGGCTTGAAAAATTCATGATTTTTAAGTGCCCCAAGCGGTTCCGCCCCCGTATGCTGTCTTTTTATGTATGGCTTTGCATCGTTACAAAAATGCAAATTCGTTGTTTTGAATAAACAGAGTATTCAATATTTGGTAAATATGATAAGGGGCTTGGGGGTTGTTTTTTGATGCAGAGTATGGTATTGTAAATATAACAAGTTCCGGAAACGTTACCGACACCGTTTCCGGAAATACAGACGAGATACAGGCAGCCCTGTTTTTACGAAACAAAATGAGCTGGCTAGAAGGGCTGTATAAGTTACAATTTGCTGCGTATCCGTGAACAGGAATTATGTATTTGTGGGGTCGGATGGATAGAAAAAACGACAAGGAGAAAGGGTTTAAAAATGAGAGCAAGTGGTATTTTACTTCCGGTAGCTTCGCTGCCGTCCCGATATGGTATCGGATGTTTTTCGAAAGAAGCGTATGAATTTGTGGATCGCCTGGAGGAGGCCGGCCAGAGCTACTGGCAGATTCTTCCACTTGGACCGACGGGATATGGAGATTCGCCGTACCAGTCGTTCTCTACTTTTGCAGGAAATCCATATTTTATTGATCTGGAGACCCTGGTAAAAGAGGGACTTCTGACAGAAGAAGAGTGTAATGCGTGCGATTTCGGTGACAATGCGGAGTATATTGATTACGAAAAGATTTATCTGTCCCGTTTCAAAGTACTCAGAAAAGCATTTGAAAGATTTGCGGCAGATGACGTATATGATGCATTTGTATCGGAAAATGGTTACTGGCTGGAGGATTATGCGCTGTATATGGCGATTAAGGATGCACTCGGCGGAATCAGCTGGAGTGAGTGGCCGGCAGAATTAAAGGACAGAGAAGAAGCAGCACTGAATCAGAAACGGGAAGAACTTGCCGGGGAGGTTGCATTTTACAAATTCCAGCAGTTTATGTTCCTGAAACAGTGGAAAGCACTGAAAGCATACGCAAATGAAAAGGGTATCCGTATCATCGGTGATATTCCGATTTATGTGGCATTTGACAGCGCTGACACCTGGGCAAATCCGGTTCTGTTCCAGTTTGATGAGGACAACCAGCCAAAAGCCGTTGCCGGATGCCCGCCGGATGCGTTCTCCGCAACCGGACAGCTCTGGGGCAACCCGTTATACAAATGGGACTATCATAAGAGCACAGGTTATGCATGGTGGCTGTTACGTCTGGCTCACGTGTTTAAACTGTACGATACTGTCCGCATCGACCATTTCCGCGGATTTGATGAATATTATTCCATCCCGTTCGGTGATCAGACGGCAGAGCGCGGCCACTGGGAAAAAGGACCGGGCATGGATCTGTTCAACACCGTCAAAGAAAAGCTTGGCGATGTGGATGTCATCGCAGAAGACCTGGGATATCTTACCGAGAGCGTGATCGAAATGGTGAAAGAATCCGGCTATCCGGGTATGAAGGTGCTGCAGTTTGCTTTTGACTCCCGTGAGGAGAGTGATTATCTGCCGCACAATTACGAGAGAAACTGTGTTGTCTACACCGGAACGCACGACAATGATACCATTCTTGGATGGTATTATGTCATGAGTGAGGAAGACCGCGAATTCTCCAAAGAGTATATGGGAAATGCAAAGAGTACCGACGAGGAACTCCCGTGGGATTTCATTCGCATGTCGATGGAGAGCGTGGCAAATCTGGCTGTCACTCCGATGCAGGAATTTTTAGGTCTTGGAACGGAGGCGAGAATTAACTATCCGTCTACACTTGGAAATAACTGGAAATGGCGCCTGCTTCCGGGACAGTTTACACCGGAGCTGGCAAAGAGAATTCATCGGCTGACACAGATTACAGCACGTATTGCACAATAAAAATACGCGCCGGAGAGAAAGCAAAACAGGCCGGGAAAACAAGCCGGAAGAGATTCCGGCAGAACAGGTACAGAGTTTAAAGGAGAGGCCTGCAGAATATGGAACAGGTAACAATCAGGGACATTGCCCGCAAATGTAAGGTAGGCGTGAGTACCGTATCGAGAGCGATGAACAATCATCCGGACATCAATCCGGAAACAAAAGAGATGATCTTAAAGGTGATTGCCGAATCGAATTACGTACCGAACAACAGTGCCAGAAACCTGAAGCGGTCGAATGCCAAAGCGATTGCCATTCTGGTAAAAGGCATGGACAACATGTTCTTCAACAACATGATCAGTGTAATTGAAGAGGTTGTGCGAAAAAAGAAATACGCCTGCATTATTGAGCGAGTAGAGGAAAAGGCAAATGAGGTAGACTCCGCGATCGAGATCGTCAAAGAAAAACGGCTGCGCGGCATCATTTTCCTCGGCGGAAACTTTACGCATCCGCATGAGAAAATGGCGCAGATCCCGGTTCCGTACGTGATCAGTACAATCGGGGCGGTTTCAGACGGAGGAAAACCGTGCGCGAGCGTATCGGTCGATGACTACAGGGAAAGCTATAAGATGGTAGATTATCTCTGTGGTCTCGGGCACCGGCGCATTGCCATCATTACCGCCTGCGAGGACGACATCAGTATCGGACGGCTCCGTCTGAATGCGTACCGCCAGGCTTTACTGGATCATGGGATACCTTATGACCCTGATCTGGTATTTCATATGACGAAGGACGACACGTATTCTTTCGCCACAGGGTACAAGGTAACAAAAGAAATTCTGGAAAAAAAGACGGAGTTTTCCGCGCTGTATGCCACCGCGGATACGCTGGCAATCGGTGCGTGCCGTGCCTTAAAAGAGGCCGGGCTTACCGTGCCGGATGATATTTCCGTTGCCGGATTTGACGGAATTGATGCGGGAGAGTATTATATACCCAGTATCACAACGATCCGCCAGCCGGTGGAGCAGCTTGCCGCAGAGACGGCGAAGATGCTGTTTTCCTTAATTTCAGGAAAAGAAGAACCCTGCAGCAAAGTATACGATGGGGAACTCGTCGTAAGGGAATCCACAAAGTCGCGGATCGCGCAGCAGTAAAACCCTTGCAGTTTCGCTGCCGCAAAAAAGTGATTCAGAAGTGAACAGTCCCATTCAGGGAAAAGCTTTGCATGGAACTGTGAAAGCTGCCGATCGCAGAAAATCCGGAACGGCAGCGCAACCAAATTACACTGTGGGAATTTTCCACAGCAACACGAGGAGAAAAAAGAATGGAAGAAAGAATTCAGGCAATCTTAAAAGAGCGTTTTGGAAGAGATCTGGACAACTGCACAAAGAGCGAAATCTTTGAAGCCCTGATGGTTATCACCAAACAGGAGATGGCAGGTCGTAAAAGAAACACCGGAAATAAGAAGCTGTATTATATTTCAGCAGAGTTTCTGATCGGAAAACTGCTGTCCAACAACCTGATCAACCTTGGTATGTACGAGGAAGTAGAAAAAGCACTCGCTGCTCACGGAAGAGAACTGACGGAGATCGAGGAGATGGAGATGGAGCCGTCCCTTGGAAACGGAGGCCTTGGCCGTCTGGCAGCATGCTTCCTTGATTCTATCGCAACACTTGGATTGCCGGGAGACGGTATCGGCCTTAATTATCACTTCGGTCTGTTCCGCCAGCTTCTGGTCGACCACAAACAGAAAGAAGTGAAAAATCCATGGATCACAAATGAGAGCTGGCTCGTCAGACAGCCGGTATCCTTTGCAGTTCCGTATAAAAACTTCACGATGCATTCTACCCTGTATGATATCGACGTACCGGGTTACAACAATGGCTGTAACCGTCTGCATCTGTTCGATGTAGATACGGTAGACGAGAGCATCGTTCCATCAGACAGCATCAACTTTGACAAGCATCAGATCCAGAAAAACCTGACACTGTTCCTCTACCCGGATGACAGCGACCGTGCCGGACAGCTGCTTCGTATCTACCAGCAGTATTTCATGGTCAGCAACGGCGCACAGTTCATCCTGATGGAGTGCGAGCAGAAGGGCTACGATCTGCATAAGCTGTATGATCACGTTGTGATCCAGATCAACGATACTCATCCGTCCATGGTCATTCCGGAGCTGATCCGTCTGCTGCAGGAGAGAGGCTTTACCATGCAGGAAGCCATCGATGTTGTAAGCAAGACCTGTGCTTACACCAACCACACCATCCTGGCAGAGGCACTGGAAAAATGGCCGATCGATTACCTCGAGGAGGTTGTTCCGCATCTGATGCCGATTATCCATGAGCTGGACGCACAGGCAAAGAAGAAATACAAAGATGAGAAAGTAGCGATCATCGACAAGGATCAGCGCGTCCACATGGCACACATGGATATCCACTACGGATTTTCTGTTAACGGCGTTGCAGCACTGCACACCGAGATCCTGAAAAACTCCGAGCTGAAACCGTTCTACGATATTTATCCGGAGAAATTCAACAACAAGACAAACGGAATCACTTTCCGCCGCTGGCTGCTGCACTGCAACCGTGAACTGGCACAGTACATCGAGAGTCTGATCGGACCGGGATTCAAAAAAGATGCCGACGAGCTGGAAAAACTGCTTAAATACAAAGACAACAAGAAGGTTCTTGCAAAACTTGAGGAGATCAAACACAACCGTAAACTGGATCTCAAACAGTTCCTGTATGAGACACAGAATATCGCGCTGGATGAAAATTCCATCATCGATGTACAGATAAAACGTCTTCATGAGTACAAACGCCAGCAGATGAACGCCCTGTACGCTATTTACAAATACATGGATATCAAGAGCGGCAACAAGCCGAAAACCTCGATCACCATGGTATTCGGTGCAAAGGCTGCACCGGCTTATATCATCGCAAAAGATATCATTCATCTGATCCTGTGCCTGCAGGAGCTGATTGATAACGATCCTGAGGTAAGCCCGTACTTTAAAGTGATTATGCTTGAGAACTACAACGTATCAAAAGCTGCAAAGGTGATCCCGGCAGCAGATATCTCCGAGCAGATCTCCCTGGCATCCAAAGAGGCTTCCGGAACCGGAAACATGAAATTCATGCTGAACGGTGCCCTGACGCTTGGAACAGAAGACGGTGCAAACGTTGAGATTGGCGATCTTGTTGGAAAAGAGAACATCTACATCTTCGGAAAGAAACCGCAGGATGTCATCGACCTGTACGCAGATGCTGCTTACTGCTCAAAAGACATCTATGACGAAGATCCGGAGATTGCAAAGCTGGTTGATTTCATCGTCAGCGATGAGCTTCTTGCTATCGGCGACAAGGTTTGCCTGGAGAGACTCTACAAAGAGATCCTGAACAAAGACTGGTTCATGACTCTGCTCGACCTGAAAGAGTACATCAAGACAAAAGAAAGAGTATACAAAGACTACGAGAACAAAGATGCATGGAACAAGAAGTGCCTGATCAACATCGCAAAAGCAGGCTTCTTCTCCTCCGACCGTACCATTGCACAGTACAATGAGGATATCTGGCATCTGGCATAAGTGCAGAACATGCATACAAAACGCCGCCGCAGACGATTCGGTTCGTCCGCGGCGGCGCTTTTTAATGCAATTTTTATGAAAGATTCAGCCGTCTGCTTAAGATATAGCGGCAGATCAGGAACAGAACAACGCAGAGCACCACGGTGATGATAAGTGTAGAAACCGAGGATGTGGTAACCACAGCAGTCGGTGTGGAGTCCTGGAAAACACGGACGATGCTGATTCCGCCGAAGATCTGGATCACGGTAGTCATGCCGATGTAAGAGAGGACAGCCGTCAGAATTTTGTGGCTGGATACCAGGCTTCCGATGCTGATGGCGGCATAGAACAGAAGAATGCCAAAGAACAGCGAAGCGAAGAAGCCAACGATGGAAAACAGTGCCATACCGATGTGGTTCGTGATGCCGATCAGGGAAAAAGCAGCATCGGCAACACAGGTAATCTGTGCCCAGAGATAGGACAGAAAATTGGAAAAGGTCATGGCCTTGTTGTAAAAAAGCAGGGTGTTTGCGGTAAAATACCGGATTGCGTACGGCAGAAGCAAAAAAGCGAAGGAAGCGAGAACGGAAAGTGCGTTTAAGATGCTCCATGCGCCGAAAACCAGCATTTTGGAGAGAATATGATCCGTTGCCGATACCGGAAGGACGTTGGTCAGATACCCTTCGTCGGTAAAAAGATTTTTATAGTAGCGCTGGATCATCAGCACCTGTGTCATGACGGATGCGGCGATCACAATCAAAACGTACGCAAACAGATAGAGGACGATCAGCAGATCCGGCAGCTCAGAAATCTGGGAAAAGAGGAATCCGGAGCCTCCGAGAGCGCCCATGAAAATGGCGGCACCGTTCAGCAGCGCCATGTTTTTCCAGCAT